>Ga0222661_1000319_pt1 | contig 20054 bp, 32 predicted proteins | sample AntAcemetagen551_FD_179851 | JGI IMG/M metagenome (GOLD analysis project Ga0222661, IMG submission 179851) | Saline water microbial communities from Ace Lake, Antarctica - #551 | ecosystem: Environmental > Aquatic > Non-marine Saline and Alkaline > Saline | place: Antarctica: Ace Lake...
CTGTTTCATGGTTCATGGAGCAGGGAACATGCGACGTTGTGTCATATTTTATATTTATATTGGTTACGCTATATTGATTTATAACTTAACAAGGAGAAAAAATGAGAACAGACAGAAAAGAAGACCTAGACCAATACTACAACGACCACTTAAAGTTGGCTATTATCAGACGACTTCAGATGGTAGAAACTTGGGCAGAAATCAAGGGTCTTGAGGGTGCGGTATGGGAAGCTATCCAAAGGGAAGAGGATTTAGATAAAACTGAAAAAGTTGAATTTGAAAAATGGAAAGCAAATAAGTAGGTCAAGATAATAATGCACGGTGCGGCGTTATGCCGCACCGTTGCACTGTGGCAACACTGTTGTATATATATCACACTGAGGTATATCGTCGCACCGTTGCACTGTGGCAACACTGTTGTATATATATCACACTGTTGTATATATATCACACTGCGACATAACGCCGCACCGTGGGGAGTGCATGTGGGCGGGACCCACCCGGCGCCTTCGGCGCCATCCAATAGAGGTACCAGACCCGAAGTCTAATAGCTTTAAATCGAAGAGGGGGGAGGGGTATAAAATTAAAAATAGGGATCCTAGGTCTACTCTATAGTGTTGGATTTACCCAGTTAGTTGTGGTATATAGTTTTTCACATTAGGATTTTTTATAACTTTTTTTCAATTAAGGGGGGTGGGGTATAAAAAATTTTAAGGTACCATAATTAACATTATGCTAGATATAGAAAAAATTAATCAGATATCTGATGTTAAAGTCAGAAGGCAATTAAAATTAGATATTTTAAATAGTGCCAAGAAGAAGAAAGAAGCCTCTATCCGCGGTGAGTTTCTAACTTTTGTAAAATATATTTGGCCTGAATTCATTGAAGGTAACCACCATAAAACTATAGCAGATAAATTTAATAGACTCCGTACCGGAGAATTAAAAAGATTAATTATCAACATGCCACCAAGGCATACTAAATCGGAATTTGCATCCTATTTTCTACCAGCATGGATGATTGGTAATGATCCTAAATTAAAAATTATTCAAGCTACCCATACTGCAGAACTTGCGGTTAGATTTGGTAGAAAAACAAAAACATTAATGGACTCTGAAGAATATAAAAATATTTTTAAAACTAGATTACGAGAAGATTCTCAAGCAGCAGGACGTTGGGAGACAGAACAAGGTGGTGAATACTTTGCAGTCGGTGTGCAAGGAGCAGTTACTGGTAGGGGTGCGGATCTACTTATTATTGATGATCCCCATTCAGAGCAAGATGCTTATTCTACTACTGCTTTTGATAAAGCATATGAATGGTATACTTCAGGACCACGTCAACGTTTACAACCTGGGGGAAGAATTGTTTTGGTTATGACGAGATGGTCTACTAAAGATTTAACAGCTCAGCTAATTAATGCAGGGGCTAAAGAAGAAAAAGCAGATCAATGGGAAGTAGTAGAGTTCCCAGCTATTATGCCTGATGGTGAACCTGTATGGCCGGAGTATTGGAAGTTAGAAGATTTACTTTCTGTAAAAGCTTCAGCTGGAATTGGAAAATGGAATGCACAGTATATGCAAAACCCAACTTCAGAAGAAGGAGCTCTTATCAAAAGAGAGTGGTGGAAGAATTGGGAAGAAGATTATATCCCCACTTTGGAACATATTATTCAAAGTTATGATACGGCATTTATGAAAAAAGAAACGGCAGATTATTCTGCTATTACCACCTGGGGAATTTTTAGATTAAATGAAGACGCTCCTCAACAACTAATTTTATTAGATGCTCTAAAGGAACGCTTAGAGTTCCCTGAACTAAGAAGAAGAGCCAAAGAGCAATATGACTACTGGCAACCTGAAACCGTATTGATTGAAGCTAAAGCTTCTGGACTTCCTTTAACCTATGAGCTTAGAAGTATGGGAATACCCGTGGTCAATTATACCCCATCCAAGGGTAATGATAAGCATTCCAGAGTGAATTCAGTTGCGCCTCTTTTTGAATCAGGTATGATATGGGCTCCTAAAGATAAACAGTTTGCACAGGAAGTTATTGAAGAATGTGCTGCTTTTCCCTATGGAGACCATGATGACTTAGTGGATTCTATGACTCAGGCTGTTATGAGATTTCGACAAGGAGGATTGCTTTCTCATCCAGAAGACTATAAAGATGAGATTCAGTATAAAAGAAAAAGGATTTATTACTAATGAAACAACCAAAAAGATTAACCTTAACCGTTCCACCTAAATCAGGGCCCACGCCTCAGGGCTTGAATGTTCCTTTAAAAGAAGTTAAAGTGGTACGATCGGAGAAAACAAATGGGAAAAGACAAAAAATCTAAAATCGTTGACGTTGAGATTGTATCTATTAATCCTTTACAGGATGATTTAAATGAGAGCCTTGGATCTCTTGGTTTGGGAGCATCTGTTCCTGTAAAATTAATGCAAAGCATTCGAGAAGGTATTGGTAGTGGAGCAAGAAAAATAGGTAGATCTTCTTATAAAGGAAGTAAAAAACTTTCAAAATTTTTAGATAAAAATCCAAAAAAAGGTTTGGCCGGTGTTGCTACCCCTGGTATTTTAAATACAGCACACACCGCATACCAAGAGGGTTCTTTTGACAAAGACCTTTCTTCCACAGAAGGTTCTTTTAAAAAAGGTGGATTAGTAAGATCAGGAAAACCAAAACTAACAAAAAAAGGATGGAGATAAAATATGCCTAAAAAAATAAAAAATTCAGATTACTTTAATATACCTCTAGATCACCCTGATGTAGAGTTAATTAGAAAAATCGATGAGGAAGCTAGTGGACTTGAATACAACGAAGAAGAAAAACGAATGGAAAGCATGGGAATAGATTCCGATAAAATGTCAAAATCAAAGGCAAAAGCAAAAAGATTTATAGACTCCGTTCAAGGATCTGGGGCTAGAAAGATGACTGCTACAGAAGGTTCTTTTAAAAAAGGTGGATTAGTAAAATCCGGCAAACCTAAGATAGCAAAAAAAGGGTGGAGATAAATTATGCCTAAAAAATATAGTAACGACCGAGGACCACAGGACGATTTAGATGATTTAAAGGGACAAATTAAAAATATGGATTTACCCAAAGAGGAAAGAGATCGTCTAAAGGCTAAATTAGAACTAGGTTCTATAATGGATAAAAGATTGAAAAGGTATGAAGGAAAAGGATTGAATCAAATAAGAATTCAAGAAAGTTTTGATAAGGACCCAAATCGAAAAACTTGGGATATGATTGGTGATGATAACTTGTCCGATAAAGAAGGTTCTTTTAAAAAAGGTGGGTTAGTAAAATCCGGCAAACCTAAGATAGCAAAAAAAGGTTGGAAATAATCCATGGCAGAAATGGATAAGGCATTACCTAATGATGTCAGGCAAACCATAGAATTAGATTCTCCAGAACAATTAAATGAGCAGGAACAGGAATTACAATCCGGTGTCCCTGATCCAGGGACCACGGAAATTACACCACTAGAAGATGGTGGAGTAGAAATAGATTTTGAACCAGGCGCATTTAACCAAGCACAATCTGAAAACCATTTTGATAATTTGGCAGAGCTGTTGCCAGATGAAACATTAGGTCCACTTGGTTCAGAATTAACGGCTAACTATGATGACTATAAATCCTCTCGTAGAGATTGGGAACGAACCTATACGACAGGACTAGACTTACTTGGTTTCAACTATGAAAATAGAACCGAACCCTTTCAAGGTGCGTCTGGCGCAACTCACCCTGTTCTTGCAGAAGCAGTAACTCAGTTTCAAGCTTTGGCGTACAAAGAATTATTACCTGCTAATGGGCCGGTACGAACACAGACTATTGGTCTTTCTACCAAAGAAAAAGAACAACAAGCCAATCGTGTTAAAGATTTTATGAATTATCAAATCATGGATGTCATGCGAGAGTATGAACCTGAATTTGATCAAATGTTATTTTACTTACCTCTAGCAGGATCTTCTTTTAAAAAAGTGTATTACGATGCACTATTGGGGAGAACCGTTTCTAAATTTGTACCTGCAGAAGATTTAGTCGTTCCCTATTCCGCAACTTCTTTAGAAGATGCAGAAGCTATTATTCACATTGTAAAGATATCAGAAAATGACTTACGTAAACAACAAGTAGGTGGTTTTTATAAAGATATACCCTTAACTCCAGGTTACGATAACGAAACCGACGTAGAGAAAAAGGAACGTCAACTAGAAGGTAGGACTAAGACTCAAGATAATGATGTATTTACTTTACTAGAATGTCACGTTAATCTAGACCTTGAAGGTTTTGAAGATCGAAGTCCCGAAGGGGAACCTACTGGAATCAAACTTCCTTACATTGTAACGATCGAACTCGAGTCTTCCGAAGTACTCTCTATCCGAAGAAATTGGATCCCTACCGACCCTAAAAAAGCTAGGATAGAATACTTCGTTCACTTTAAATTTTTACCTGGGTTAGGTTTCTATGGATTTGGTTTAATTCATATGATTGGTGGTCTGTCGCGTACCGCTACTTCTGCATTACGACAATTACTAGATGCGGGAACCCTGGCTAACTTGCCGGCAGGATTTAAACAAAGAGGAATTAAAATCAGAGATGATGCCCAAAGCATTCAACCCGGGGAGTTTAGAGATGTAGACGCACCTGGTGGAAATATTAGAGATTCGTTTATGATGTTGCCTTTCAAGGAACCTTCTCAGACCTTATTGCAACTCATGGGGGTCGTAGTACAAGCGGGTCAACGTTTCGCATCGATTGCGGATTTAAATGTTGGCGATGGGAATCAACAAGCGGCAGTGGGTACGACCGTGGCGCTTTTGGAACGTGGATCACGAACCATGTCTGCTATTCATAAAAGATTATATGCAGCTTTGAAAAATGAATTTAGATTAATGGTCAATGTATTTAAAACCTATCTCCCGGAAGAATATCCTTACGATGTAGTAGGTGGACAAAGAAATATTAAACAGTCTGACTTTGATGATAAAATTGATGTCATCCCTGTTGCGGATCCTAACATCTTTTCTCAAACTCAAAGGATATCTATTGCTCAAACAGAATTACAATTAGCACAATCTAATCCTGGAATTCATAACTTATATGAAGCCTACAGAAATATGTATGAAGCGATTGGTGTGAAAAATATTGATTTAATTTTGAAAGCTCCGGTACAACCACAACCTAAAGATCCAGCATTAGAACATATTGATTCTTTATCTGGAGTACAATTTCAAGCATTCAAAGGACAAGATCATAGAGCTCACATGACCGCTCATTTAAATTTCATGGCAACTAATATGGCGAGAAACAATCCTGTCATTATGGGTGCCCTAGAGAAAAATATATTCGAGCATATTTCTTTGATGGCATTAGAACAAGTAGAAATGGAGTTTCAACAAGAAATGATGCAGATGCAAGCGATAGGACAAAATCCTCAAGCGGCACAAGATCCAAGAACACAACAAATGATGATGCAATTAACCATGAAGATTGAATCTAGAAAAGCAGTATTGATTGCAGAGATGATGGAAGAGTTTAAAAAAGAAGACCAAGAGATTAATGGTAACTTTGCCAACGATCCGATTGCACAACTTAAATCTAGAGAACTAGATCTTCAAGCACAAGAAAATGCTAGAAGAAAAAAAGATGATGAAGAACGACTTAGCCTAGATAAGCTAAAAACTATGATGAACCAGGTACAACAAGACAATAAACTAGAACAAAATGAAGATTTAGCTGAATTAAGAGCCGCAACTTCTATTACTAAGCAAGTAATGTCTAACCAAAATAAAAAACAGGATTTTTAGTGTTGCAATTGTGCTATCTGAAGATAAAATAACAAAGAAGAGGAAATAAATTATGAAAAAAACTAAAAAAACTAAAAAATCAGAGAGTTCTTTTACTGAACAAGAGATTGAGATGACAAAACCCAATGAATCTCAAAAAGTTGAAGTTAAAGGAATGAAAAGAGTTCTTTCTACTAAAAATAAAACAGCTACTTGGTATTAGTCTATGCTCCCTGCATTAAGCATCATTGCGCCTTTAGCAAAAATGTTGTTTTCTACAGTAGATAAAGCTATACCTGATAAAGACCTAGCAGAAAAATTAAAAGCTCAGCTTAATACTCAACTATTATTATCATCCACAGAAGAGTTAAAAGCAGCAGCTTCAATCGTAGAAGCAGAGGCAAAATCTAACTGGTTCGTAGCTAGTTGGAGACCTTTGCTTATGTACGTATTAATATTTATACTGGTCTGGAATTATGTTCTAGGACCTGTTATAGTATTATTTACAGGAACTATAATAACGTTCGAATTACCAGGAGATGTGTGGACACTTCTCAATGTTGGACTCGGTGGTTATGTAGTAGGGCGTAGTGGAGAATCCATTGCGAGAACTTTAGCAAATAAGGATAAATAATGAAAATAGAAATAAGTAAGTTTATTGATTTTGGAAAAGAAATTTTAAGAACAGCGTACGTTGTAACTAAGTGGACTGTTTGTAAAATACTATTCATTAAACAATGTAAGTGTAAAAAATAATGGGGTCTAAACGAGATAAATTTATTGCATTAGCCAAAGCTGGTGGCAATAGAAAAGATTTCTTTAACTTAGCTAAATCAGAGGGTTTAACAGATAAAGAAAAACTTGCTCCTAAACAAAAAGGAAATAAATGGACTAAAGCTTTTAGTGCGGCTTCGGGTTTAAATCTTGAAGGAAAAGAAAAAACTAGCGTATTTAAAAACTTAAGTAGAATGAAAGGTATGGGATCTAAATTAGTTAAAGGTACAGGAGAACAAGATATTCAAGGAGATCCTATTTCCGGAGAAGGTTTACTTATAGAACCTAAGATGGTGGATAGAGATGATAAATCTCGGGGTGGTCTAATAAAAGGAAAACCAAAACTAGCTAAAAAAGGATGGAGATAATGAAGGAAGGATTATATGCAAATATTAACCGTAGGAAGAAACTTAATATATCAAGACCCAAGTCTAAGTCTACTATTAGTTCTAAATCATATTCTAATATGAAAGCCGGATTCCCTAAAAAGAAAACTCATAAAATGCCTAGTGGTAAAATTATGAAAGGTGCTAAACACAGTGGCTAGAACAGCAGCTTGGACTAGAAAGGAAGGTAAAGCATCTTCAGGTGGTTTAAATAAAAAAGGAATAGCCTCTTATAGAGCAGCAAACCCTGGTTCTAAATTATCTATGGCGGTAACTACCAAGCCTTCTAAGTTAAAAAAGGATTCTAAAGCAGCCAATAGACGTAAGTCTTTTTGTGCTAGAATGAGTGGTATGAAGTCAAAACGTACCTCTGCTAAGACGGCGGGAGACCCCAATAGCAGAATTAATAAGTCTCTAAGAAAGTGGAATTGTTAAATGGCCCAACAACCAGACGATATTATCGTCATACAGAGAATACTTAAGTTACTTAAAGAAAGTTACCAAAACATTGGAGACACATTAGTATCAGGAGGTGTTGACAATATGGAAAAATATAAGTACATGTTAGGCCAGGCGCATGCCTATCAATATATATCTCAGGAAATCTCTAGCCTGCTAAATAATAAGGAGCAAAAAGATGAAGAAGGAAGAAACGTTATTAACCTCGGACAAAAGCCAAGAGGTGCCAAAGATTAAGTTAGCTTTGGAAGAAAAATACGAAAAAGAAAAAGAAGAAAAAATAGATTCTCACAATTCTATTAAAGAAAAAGAAACCACTAAGTTACCACAACCTACAGGTTGGAGACTTTTAGTATTACCATTTAAAACAAAAACAAAATCTAAAGGTGGAATAATATACACCGACGAATCAATTGAACGATCTCAAGTTGCATCGACTTGTGGATTAGTTCTAGCTATGGGACCACATTGTTATGATAAGGATAAGTTTCCTGAGGGACCATGGTGCAAGAAAGGGGATTGGGTAGTATTCGCAAGATATGCCGGATCAAGAATTATGATAGATGGCGGGGAGGTACGTTTGCTAAATGATGACGAAGTCTTAGCAACAGTGAAAGAGCCCGAAGATATCTTTCACCAATTTTAACATAGGAGCATACTATGCCAGAAGAAAATAAAACTGTTGATATTGATACGTCAGGACCAGAGGTAGATGTCGAATTAGATAACCAACCAACGGATAATGGAGTAAGCGATGAAACAAATAATACAAACACAAATGAGTCCGATGACTCATCTAAGAAACCTGATGAGCAGCTTGATATTCAAGTTAGTGAAACAGAAGAAGTAAAAACAGAAGGAGAAGAAGGCAAGAAAAAAGAGTTAGAAGATTATTCTGAGGGAGTTAAACGAAGAATAGCTAAACTAACTAAAAAAATGCGTGAAGCAGAACGCAGAGAACAAGCTGCAACTGAATACGCAAAAAATGTTCTTGTTGAAAAAGAAAGCCTCACCTCTAGGTTATCCAAATTAGATACTGGTTATGTTTCTGAAATGGAAAATAGAATTACGTCTTCTATAGAAGCTGCAACTGCAAAGTTGATTAAAGCAAGAGAAGATGGAGATATTCAAGCAGAAGTAGCTGCTACTAAGGCTATATCTAAATTAAGTTATGAGGAAGCAAGACTATCTGAGATAAAAGTTAAGAATGTTAAACCTGTTGAAACAGAAATAAGACAACCTGTAGAAACTCCCCGTGAAACACCACAGCCCATTAACCCAGATCCCAAGGCTCAAACATGGGCAGGAAAAAATTCTTGGTTTGGAAATAATGAAGCTATGACGTATACGGCATTTGGTTTACACAAAAAACTAACCGAAGAAGAGGGTTATGATCCTCAATCTGATGAATATTATGAGGAAATAGACCGAAGAATAAAGGTTGAATTCCCCCATAAATTTGGTACTAATACTAACTCGATTAATACAGCAGTACAAAATGTTGCTTCGGCAACACGATCTACTGCTAAAATTGGTCGCAAAGTTGTGAGACTCTCGCCCTCACAAGTAGCAATTGCTAAAAAATTAGGCGTGCCACTGCAAGAATATGCGAAACAATTAAACATCACGAAGGAGGTATAGGCATATGGAAAATGAAAAAATAAGTAAAGAAGCTTCTCGTGCGAGCCAAACCAGAGTTAAAGAAACTCGTAAAAAAGTTTGGTCTCCACCATCATCTTTAGATTCACCCCCTGCGCCGGCAGGATTTCGACACCGTTGGTTAAGAGCGGAGTCAATGGGTTTCAATGATACGAAAAATATAGCTGGTCGTTTACGATCTGGTTATGAATTAGTTCGTTCTGATGAATACCCTGACTCAGATTTTCCGACAATCGATGACGGCAAATACAAGGGAGTAATCGGAGTTGGCGGCCTAGTGCTGGCTAGGATACCGGAAGAGTTCGCAAAACAGTACGCTAGTCACTATGCTCAAAAGGGCAAAGATCAAGACGAAGCTGTTAATAACGATCTTCTGAAGGAACAGCATCCAAGTATGCCAATCAATATTGATAGGCAAACTCGTGTAACCTTCGGTGGTTCCAAGAAATAATTTTTTAATAATTTCTAAGACCAACGATCAACTTAAACAAGGAAAAAAACTATGGCAAACCAAGACAGTGCTTTCGGATTGAGAGCAATTGGAAAAATTGGTCAAAATAGAGATGCCCAAGGTTTAAGTGAATATAGTATTGCAGCAAGTGCAACAGCTATCTACCAAGGAGATCCAGTTAAAGCAATTAACACTGGAACTATTGGTGTGGCTGCAGCAGGAGATGTATTACTAGGATCACTTAACGGGGTTCTTTATACTGACCCGAGTAACAAGCCCGTATGGGCAAATCATCTAGCCGCAGCTAATGCAGCTACTGATATTGTTGGATTCGTATCCGATGATCCATATGAGAGGTTTGAAATACAATCAAACAATGCAGGTGCATCAGCTCAAACAGACGTGTTCATGAATTATGATATCGCGTATACTGCAGGTGCTTCACCTAACTTCGTCTCAAAAGTTGAATTAGATGACTCTAGTGTAGTCTCTACTACAGCTCAATTGAGAATAATTGGAGTTTCTAAAGATCCAAGCAACAATGCATTAGCTTCTGCTAATACAAATTTTGTTGTGGAAATCGTAGAACACTTCTACAAACAAACGGCAGGTATATAATTATGGCTATATCACGATCACAACTAGTTAAAGAACTAGAGCCAGGTTTGAACGCCCTGTTCGGCTTGGAGTACAAACAATACGAAAACCAACACGAAGCTATCTATATGACAGAATCTTCAGACAGAGCGTTTGAAGAAGAAGTTATGTTATCTGGTTTCGCTAATGCACAAGTTAAACCTGAGGGTTCTGGTGTTACTTTTGACAATGCTCAAGAAACATACACAGCTAGATACACTCATGAAACAGTTGCTTTAGCATTCGCAATCACTGAAGAAGCGATTGAGGATAACTTGTATGACAGACTTGCGTCTAGATACACAAAAGCGTTGGCACGATCAATGGCAAATACTAAACAAGTAAAAGCTGTCAATCCATTAATTCAAGGTTTACCTGCTACAGATAACTTTGATTCTGGTGACGGAGTTTCTTTATTTAGTACAGCCCACCCAACAATTGCTGGAACTGTTGCAAACACTCTAGCAACTCAAGCTGACTTAAACGAAACTTCATTAGAGCAATCTATTATTGATATTGCTGCTTTTACTGATGAACGCGGTTTAAAAATTGCTGCTAAAGGAATGAAAATGATTATTCCTTCTGAGCTTCAATTTACAGCGGAGAGACTTATGAAGTCTTCAAATAGAGTTGGAACAGCTGACAATGATATCAATGCACTTAAATCTATGGGGATGATTCCTCAAGGTTACGTAGTGAATAACTACCTAACAGATCCAAATGCGTTTTACATCATTACAGATGTACCAAACGGTATGAAGTACTTCGTAAGATCACCTATCTCCACTAAAATGGAAGGTGACTTTGATACTGGTAACGTTAGATACAAAGCTAGAGAGAGATACTCTTTCGGTGTGTCTGATTTTAGAGGTATCTTTGCTTCTGAGGGTGCTTAATAAGTAGTTCTTATTAAACATTTTTTATTTGAGATGGCCCCTTTACGGGGCCATTTCTTTTTGATAGAAAGGACGAACCATGATGAAGAAATTTCGAGTTCAAATAAAAGCCTACCAACACAAAGCAGATTTCGATATTGAAGCCTTAGATACGGCAGTGGGTATTGAAAATGCTATCCTTGACAAAATAGGACGAAAAGATATATCTTTCGTTGAAGACAAACATTTACAAAAAAATGTTCGTTATATAACCTACGAGGAGATTGTTAATGGAATACAATCACATCAAGGATCTTTACCACAAGAAAAGATCGCTTGAATTAAAGTGGGAGCAGGATCATGTTAAAGAAGGTATTTATACCTTAAACATGGTTAGGATTGACGAAGAAATTCGCAATACTATCAGCCATATTAAACAGGCTGAAGCAAAAGAGATGTTACACCAAGTTAAGGTAGATTCTCTTGCTCCTGAGTTTTCTATAGCTGGTTAAGTAAACCACGCTATTTATCGCTGTAATACATATTTTCCCTATAAGGACTTCTTGCTCTATTTTAAAAAATAGTCTATAAAATAATCACTATACATAAAAATATTCTGCATAGACGCGTATAGTCGACAGCCTAGAGACTATGTGGAATTAACTAGGAGGATAATACTTATGGCAAATACTACTTTTACAGGACCAGTGGTTTCTTTAAACGGATTCATTGGTGGACCAAACATAAACGCAGGATCTGGAGCAAATGACACTGAACAAGGTGGAAATACTCCCTTCGCATTTACAAACGTAACTACTATTACAAGCTCTGCAGGTGTTTTGATTGCTACAGAAAGTGAAGGCGCATGTGTATATACTACTGACTGTATTTCGTCAGCAGCAGGATATGTATTTTCAGATGGAACTACTTGGAAGCAAATGAATGCTCCAGCTAGTAACATTAACGGCGTATAATAAATAATTATAAGAGCTCCTTAGGGAGCTCTTAACTAAGGAGAATAAGATGGGTTTTAAAGGCGATATACAAGCAACTAGATCAGCGGCTGCACAAGGTCCAACAGTAGTTATAGCACAACCTATTAGGTTGAAAGCAATTTCGGTTGCATCAGACGGTGTAGGGGCAGGTGTGTTAGAATTAACTACAACTTCCAACTCAGGAACTACATTACTATATGTAGATGTTCCTAATGGAGATGTGCTTACTTTAAATTTTCCTGAAGATGGAATTGTTTTTCCAAAGGGAATTTATTGTAAAACTAAAACTAATGTAACTGCTTACACATTATTTACTGATAAGTATTCAGGACCAGGTTTAACAGCAGGGTAGGAGTCTAAATGGCTAACACTACTTCCGGAACATATATTTTTGATAAAACTCTTTCTATTGATGAAATTATAGAAGAGTCCTATTCAAGATTAGGTATGTTAGATAATTCAGGTTTTGATTTAAAATCTGCTAGACGATCTTTGAATATTATGTTTTCTGAATGGGGAAACAGAGGACTTCATTATTGGGAAATAGCAAATAATTCCATTACTTTAATTAATAATCAAAATCAGTACATATTTTATAGAGCTCCTAGTGATGGTGTATCTAGCGCAGTCCAAACAACCTTATCTTCCAGTATAACTGATTCAGATACAACCATTCCGTTGGTTTCTGTTTATGGTTTTCCTACTTCAGGGACCATTGAAATAGATTCAGAACAAATTACCTATACAGGTATATCTATTTTAAGTATCACAGGAGCAACACGGGGTGCTAATAGTACGGTGGCCGTGAGCCATGCTTCAGGGACCACGGTCCGTGATTATGCTACTTTGACTTATGGTATGGACGACATGGAAGAAGCATCCTATAGAAATATTATTAGTGACGCAGCTAATCCCATTGATGCTCCTCTAACTAAGATTAATAGATCTGCTTATCAAGCATTCTCTAATAAACTAGCAACCGGTCAACCCACTCAGTATTGGGTTCAACGATTGATAGACAGGGTTACGGTAACGCTGTACACGACTCCCGGATCTTCTCAGGCGGGAAATCAAATATTTTATTACTACAAAAAAAGAATTCAAGATATAGGGGTCTACAGCAATGCAACCGATATTCCTTACCGATTTGTTCCTTGTATGTGTGCAGGACTTTCTTATTATTTATCACAAAAAAAAGCACCACAAAGAACTCAAGAATTAAAATTATTATACGAAGATGAATTAACAAGAGCCTTGTCCGAAGATGGTTCTTCTTCTAGTTCTTTTATAACCCCAAGAAGTTACTACCCAAATATTTAATATGGTTTTATCTAAAGGAAAATATGCACAAGCAATATCAGATCAAAGTGGAATGGCATTTCCCTACAAAGAAATGGTTACCCAATGGAATGGCTTATTTGTACATAATTCCGAAGTAGATCCCAAGCATCCACAACTAGAACCAAAACCAACACAAGCAGATGGACAAGGATTACCTAAAGCAAGACCTGCGAGAACAGAACCACCTGTATTAATTTTATTACCTACTAATCCATTTGAAACTATTAAGTATGCAGGGACTACTTATGTCAATGTATATTCAGAAAATCATGAAAGAACGACGGGAAATAGCGTTCGTTTTTACGGACCCACTAGTCCTGTAGGATTTCAAACCGTCCCTACGTTTGATGGAGTTAGTGATATTAGTAACCCCAATGGTTTTACAATAACAGTTGGAAAAATAAATAGTAGTGGTACTGTATCTAAACCAAGTAATTATTTTTATTTTCAAAGCAGTGATACAGCAGTTAGTGGAAATATCAATGGAGGAGGATCCGCATGTTCAGCAGGTCCCGTAGATTTAGTAGGTTAATATGACATATGCAGAACTAGTAACAAAGATTAGAGATTATTGTGAAGTAGATTCTAATGTATTCACGGCTACCATTATAGATGGTTTTTTATTGGATGCTGAGTGGAGAATTCAAAGAGAAATTGATTCTGATAACAACAGAAAATACGCGCAAGCGGATATTATAGCAGGACAAAGGTATGTAAATACACCCCTTATTAACAACCAAACACTGATTATTAGATCCTGTCAGATTACTAATGCGGGAGGTGGAGCAGATAATTCAGATAGATCTTTTATAGAATATAGAGATACTAGCTATATTTCTGAGTATAATCCAACGGGAGTACAAGGTTTACCTAAATACTTTAGTTATTGGAATGAAAATACCATTGTAGTGGCTCCTACCCCAGATCAAAATTATAATATGCAGATAAATTATATCTTGAAACCGGAAGGATTATCGGCTACTAATACAACTACATATTTAAGTACAGAATTTCCCAATGGACTTTTATATGCATGTTTGGTAGAAGCATTCGGATTCTTAAAGGGTCCTGCAGATATGATTCAGTATTACGAAGGTAAGTACAAATCAGCAGCTGAAGGATTCTCAATTGAACAAATGGGAAGAAGAAGACGAGATGAATTCACACAAGGATCACCTCGAATTCAACAAAAATAATAAGGAGTTAATATGGCGATAACACAAGCAGTTGCAAATAGTTTTAAGCAAGAAGTACTAGAAGGGAAGCACGACTTTCAATACACGGGTGGTGATACTTTTAAACTTTCTCTGTATACTTCTGCTGCAACGTTAGATTCATCTACTACAGCGTATACCTCTACTGGAGAAGTTACAGCTTCGGGACAATATACAGCAGGTGGTGGAGTATTAGTAAAACCAGATCCAAGTACGTCAGTCTCATCAGGTGTTGCGATTGTTGACTTTGCTGATTTGTCTTTTACTGGTGTAACGATCACAGCTAGAGGTGCTTTAATTTATAATACTTCATCTACCAACGCGGCAGTTGCAGTATTAGATTTTGATGCAGACAAAACAGCGACTTCGGGAACTTTTACAATTCAGTTTCCAGCATTTACAACTTCAGCAGCTATTCTAAGAATCGGCAACGCATAATAGGAGCTAACCTATTATGGCCAATGAATTCGGAATAGGCTCTTGGAGTCAAAACTCTTGGGGTGAAAACTCTGATGTATTTGTATTACTCACTGGTCAAAATTTAAATTCATCCTTAGGAACCGTTACCACTACAGAAGAAATAAATACTGGTTGGGGTAGATTAGGTTTCGGTGTTCAAGATTGGGGCACCACAGGTATTTCTGTTACTACTTCTGTAACAGGTTCTCAAATAAATCTATCTCTTGGAGAGGAGTCAGTAGATATTTTAACTATTGCTTCTCCTACAGGAATTGTTTTAGAATTTGCATTAAGTGGAGTAGATCCATCACCCGATGCATTTGCTTCTGGAACACAAATTCCAATTCAAGTTGGCACACCTTTCATTATTGCAGATTCAGAATTAAGTGTAACAGGTCAAGAAATAACTTTAGCTTTAGGTACAGCAGAATCAGATGCTCTTACTATAGCTTCCCCTACTGGCTTAGAATTAGTAACTCCTACTCCAGGAACAGTAGAAGTAGGTGGTATTGCAGAAGTTCCAGTATTTGGTAATGCACTTACTATTGCAGAAGGAACCGTGGATCCCGCTCCTGATGTAGCTCTTACAGGACAACAATTAAATATGAATATGGGTACAGCAATAGGAAATGCTGTTACTTTTGCAGGTGTTACAGGTCTAGAATTAAGTACTGCTACAGGTACACTTAGTTTCACTATATCAGGAAGTGTTCTATTAACAGGAAATCAATTAAATATAGCACTTGGAAATGAAGTATCTCAAGTGTGGACAATTGTTGACACAGGTACCTCAGTAGCTTATACTGAAGTTTCTACCGGATCTAATGTCAGTTGGAATGTAATTGACACAGCCGCATAATTTACATAAATAGTAACTAATAAGGAATTTATAAATATGCCATCAACGTATTCTACAGATCTAAAACTAGAACTCATGGTCACTGGTGAAAAAGCCGGTCTATGGGGTAATATTACTAATACTAACTTAAATATTTTACAACAAGCTATTGGTGGTTACGAAGCAATCCCATTAAATGCGACTACCGGTGTAACTTTAACTTTTTCCAATGGAACTATTTCCGACGGTAAAAATGCAGTTCTTGACTTAACCGGAACCATTACAACTTCTGTTAATGTTATTATTCCAGATGCAATTGAAAAAACCTATATCGTTAGAAACTCAACTTCAGGAGCTCATGACGTAGTAGTTAAAACAGTGTCTGGTACGGGAGCTACCTTTAGTACTACTGATAAAGGTACTAAATTATTGTATTCTGATGGAACTGATGTTGTGGATACAGGTTTAACTGCAGGTATTACAGCGGTTGTTCAAGATACCTCTCCACAGCTCGGTGGTATGTTAGATGTTAATACATTTGGTTTAGGTGATGGAACTTTACAACTCTTAAACTTTACAGAAACCGCAAGTGCAGTTAATGAATTTACTATTACAAATAATGCAACAGGTTCTGCACCTATTTTATCTGCGACAGGGGATGACTCTAATATTGGAATAACTTTAACTCCTAAAGGAACAGGGGTAGTTGATGTTACTGGCACACTGCTAGCTGACAAAGCATATTTAGCTGAAACCACTTTAACAGATGGTGCTACGATTGATTGGGATATGGCAACACAAGCTGTGTCCGCAGTAACACTCGGTGGAAACAGAACTTTAAACGCACCTGCCAATGGAAGTACAGGTCAATTTGCTTCTCTCTTAGTTATTCAAGATGGAACTGGCGGAAGAACTATTACATGGAACGCAATATATGAATTTGCAGCGGATACTGCACCAACATTAACAGCAACAGCTAGTCTTGGAGATGTATTTACTTTTAGATACAATGGAACAAAATGGTTAGAGGTTGGAAGAAATTTAGCATTAACTTTATCATAGGAATATTATGTACACATTAGTCATAGACGAAACAATCACAAAATACTTTAGTTACCCTAAAGGATTTACTCTTAATGGCAATCAATACCCAGCAGACATATTTAGTAAATGGTCTGTTGAAGAAAAAGAAGCTATTGGAATTTATGAAGTAGTATTTAATAGTTCTAATAAAAAAGAGGAAGACTATTACATTAATACAAATCAATCTTTTAATTATGCAGATGGAGTAGTTACTGCTTCTTATGGAACTGCTGTTGGTAAAAAACTAACAGACACGAATGAAGTTAATGAAGATGGAACACCTATGTTGCAAGATGGTGTTCAAGTAGTTACTTTAGGATTAAAATCAAATAAGAAAAAAGTTATCAAACAACAAGCTAGTGGGTTACTTCAACCTACAGACTGGTATGTTATTAAAGCTAATGAAGTAGAAGGTTACACAGTACCTACTGATATTGCTAATTTTAGAGCAGAAGTTAGAAGTCAATCTAATGCGATGGAAGACATGATTGATGCTAGTACGACTGTCGCAGAACTTAAAGACTTATATGAATACACAGAACAATTAGACGGAACAATAACAAGACCGCTTCCTGAATTTCCAAAGGAACTTTAATGCCTTTTATCTTAGGTGCAAATAGTCTTACTGGTGGCTACACAGTAGATAATTCTTTACGATTTGATGATGGTAGTTCTGATTATTTAGATAAGACTTATGGTAGTGCTGGCAATAGACAGATATGGACTTATTCTTTTTGGGTAAAAAAAACTACAAATGCTTCTACATTAACCCCACTTGATGCGTCTAGTGATGGGAATAATAGGTCATTAATTCTATTTGATTCTGATAATATAAGAATGGTTAGTCTTGTTAGTGGTAGTGTTACTACAAATCTTATAACTTCTGCTGTATATAGAGATGTTTCAGCTTGGTATCACATTATTGTTGCATTTGATTCTACACAAGCAACAGCATCAAACAGGGTTAAATTTTATGTTAATGGAACTCAAGTAACTTCTTTTGGAACTGCTACTTATCCATCTCTAAATCAAAATGAAATTATCAATAATAATGTTAAACACAGTATTGGTAGAGATGGTTTTTATACCAATCAATATTTAGACGGCTACATGTCAGAAATAAACTTCATTGACGGACAAGCATTAACCCCTACAGACTTTGGAGAATTTGATGAAGATAGCGGTATATGGAAACCTATTGCTTATGCTGGTACATATGGAACTAACGGATTTTATTTAGAAACAAAAGATAGCGGTGCTTTAGGTGCAGATACATCAGGCAATGGAAATAACTTTACTGTAAATAATTTAACAGCAGTTGACCAAAGCACAGACACACCTACTAATAATTTTTGTACCACGAATCCTTTAGACCAAAATGGTGGAGTACAATTTTCAGCTGGAAATTTAAATGTTGGTTCTACAAGTGCTTCATGGAGAAGTACTAGAGGCACATTTGGAGTTGCACAAGGTAAATGGTTTTATGAAGTTAAACCATCTTTTACAGGTGGTGCTTCATTAGATATGATGGTTGGTTGGGGTGATTTTACTATTGCAATTCCATCAGAATTTTCATCATCAAGTCCAGCATTAACCTATACTGCTGGTAGTGGTAACAAACAATTAGATGGAAGTAATACTGGTTATGGTGCTACCTATAATGTAGATGATATTATAGGTGTTGCTTTTGATGCAGATGCTTTAACAGTTACTTTTTATAAAAACGGAACATCACAAGGAACAATTACTACAGGTTGGAGTTCTGGTATTACTTGGGCACCCATAATTTCACTATATGGCAGATACAGTAATACTAAAGCATCATTCAACTTCGGCTCTCCACCTTACACAATTTCATCAGGAAACGCAGACGCTAATGGTTATGGAAATTTTGAATACAGCGTCCCAACAGGCTACTACAGTTTAAACACAGCGAACCTCGCAGAATTTGGATAACATATGACAATAGATAAACCCTCAGAACATTTTAATACAGTTCTTTATACTGGTAATGGGGTAGATGGTAGAACTATAACTGGTGTTGGCTTTAATCCAGATATGTCTTGGGTTAAATCAAGAAGTAATGCTAAAGCACATATTGTAGCTGACAGCGTTAGAGGTGCTAATAAAAATTTAGTCCCTAATGAAACTGGTGCAGAATTTAATCCTACTACTGATGTGGGTAGTGGTGGTATTGGTCAAGTTACAACAGACGGATTTACTTGTGAACAAGGAACTTCAGATTTAACTAATGTTAATCAATCAGCTTATACTTACGCATCTTGGAATTGGTTAGGCGGTGGAACAGCAGTATCTAATACTGATGGTTCAATTACTTCTAGTGTATCAGCTAATACGACTGCTGGATTTAGTATTGTAAGTTATACTGGAAATTCTACTTCTGGTGCAACTGTTGGTCATGGATTAGGTGTCGTACCTGATGTTATAATTTGTAAGCAAACAGGTGGTGCAAATGATTGGATGTCTTATCATAGTGTTTTAGGTAATACTAAATCAATGAGACTTAATGCAACTAGTGCTTCTGCAACAGCCACAACATATTGGAATGATACCTCTCCAACAAGTACAGTGTTTAGTTTAGGTTCAGATACAAAAGCTAATGCTTCAGATACAATGATTGCCTACTGCTTCGCTGAAATTAAAGGCTACTCAAAATTTGGTTCTTACATAGGGAATGGTGCTACTGATGGTACATTTGTGTACACAGGATTTAAACCAGCTTGGATTGTGATAAAAAGGTCAAGCAGTTCAGGAACAGATTGGTATATGTTTGATAATAAAAGAAGTTCATTTAATGTTGTAAATGATTATCTTGATACAAATACATCAGATAGCGAATTATCAAATCTTTCATTAGATTTTACTTCAAATGGTTTTAAACTTAGAGATAGTTCAACTGTAGTAAATTCTTCAGGTGGAACTTTTATCTACATGGCATTTGCTGAAAATCCTTTTGTAACTTCAACAGGAATACCAGCTACTGCAAGATAAAACATCTTTATTTTAGGTTCAAAAGGTATTATAAATACTATTATGCCCTTACAAAAGATTCAATTTAAACCAGGTTTTA
>Ga0222661_1000329_pt1 | contig 19661 bp, 25 predicted proteins | sample AntAcemetagen551_FD_179851 | JGI IMG/M metagenome (GOLD analysis project Ga0222661, IMG submission 179851) | Saline water microbial communities from Ace Lake, Antarctica - #551 | ecosystem: Environmental > Aquatic > Non-marine Saline and Alkaline > Saline | place: Antarctica: Ace Lake...
AATCATCTAAGAAATAGATATAATGCGGAATTTAGATAAGTAGGCTGATTTGCCAACATTGTCAATGATTATGAATAGATATTCCTCTTTGGGCTCACGTAACTAGAGTGGTGGAAGTGGACCTGGACCTGGACCTGGACCTGGACCTGGATCTGAAATATAGCAATTTATAAAATCACTACATCCAAAACAGTTAAAACAGATTAAAAATGCAATACAACAAGATAATTAGCAATTAGCATTGCAATTAGCCTGTGATTTAGTAGTTGAATATTTTTCGTATATACCAATGAAATAGTGTGTATATCATGGTAAATTCGTCTATGAATTATTAAAGATTACGATGCTATGAGATAAGTTTGGGTGGGAAAAATGAAAATATTAGGGATATTATAGTAGAATGGAAGAGAGATCGAAAACATTGGAATAGTCACAACAAACAGCAAAATCAAAAGTAGAAGAAATGTTACAGCAGGTAACTGATGCTAGGTTTGATTATTTTTCTAGTAAGCTTTTAGATAAAGCTGCTAAACTTGAAAAACTTTAGAATCTTGAACATGATTTAGAAGAACGTAAATCGCGAATGTCTCAACTTGATAAAATATCAGTTGTGAAACCTCTTGATGATTCAAGATACGCCGATCAAATAACTGATGAGCGTTAGTATTTAGCTAGTTTAGTTAAAGATTATGGTCGTGAAACAGATGATAGAAAAAAGAATGATATTATGGACAAGTTTAATGAGAAACTAGAAGCATTAAGATAGAAAATTAGGACACATTCGGAATTATAGGGTGTTGATAATGTAATTAAAATTAGAGATGAAATATACCTGGATCTTCCTGAAAATCAAGATTTAAGAGAACTTAAATATACCAAACCAGTTGTTTCTAGTGATTCTAAAGGCAAACGCAAGGGCAAGGGCAATCCTAAAACTAAGGTTAAAAGTACGTGTGTAGCCCACCATGGAAATGAAGTAGCATGTAGAACTGATCTTGCTGGGTGTTATTATAAACCAAGTAGTAAGCAATGTGTCACAAAGCCATCCGCAAGAAAAAAGGTTCATGTTTTAGTACCATCAGCAACCACATCAGAATCATCAACTTCTGGAGATCGAGCTGGCAGACGAATTAAGGTTAGTGTCCCTTCAATTTCAAGTAAAGGAATTTATTTCTTTAAAGGTTCTTTACGTTTATATGTACCTAATCCATCACGACTTGAACTTAAAAATCCTATTACAATTAAAAAGATTCTCTTCGCCCCCAATCCCGATAAACCAGGTGAAAAGTTGATACCTGATGATTTGAAACCATCAACTGTATCTATTGGTGTTAAGGAAAAAGACATAATTGTTGAGGTTTTTAAGTAGGATATGAGACAATTGGTTGCAGAGTTTATATTGACACTATTTTTTAAAAGAATCAACTCAACTCCAAAGCTAGACTTGCCTAAACTTGCCGGCCGTAAAAGCTTGGCCAAAGCCGTAAAAGAATTAACAAATGCAGTTTCTATTAAAAAACGATTGATAGGTTTTATTGGCCCTGTAACAGGAAAGGCAAATATGAAATATGCAAATGATAGCTGGTGGAAAAATGCAGTTGGTTCTTTAATAGATTCTCTTAATAAGAGTTTTGAAGAATAAGATAAAAATGTATCTACATAGTATAATGAACATATTTGAATATATAGATCCATTTGTATTTCTATTAGCACTTTGTGTTGGATTATTTTATACATATATCAGTGCTCCTGCACCTAAAGTAGTAATTAAATATCCTACTCCATATAATGCAGGAAAAGTAACTTATTTGGATGACGCTGGTGTGTGTTATAGATATAAAATAAAGGAGGTTGCATGTCCTATTGATAAGACAAAGATCAAGCAGGTGCCAATATAGGAATCTGAAAAATAGTTACCTAAGAGTATATGATTGCAGAATTTTTAAAATCAAAAGCAGGAATTATTATTATATCAATTATATGGGGGTTGGGTATATCTACATTGTTTCGAAAGGCATGTCAATATGGTCCTAATTGTTAGATATTAGAATATCGTGGTCCTCATAACTAGGAGGCCAGTGGTGTTTGGAATTATGGAACTCAAAAGTGCTATAAGATCAAACCATATTTGGTGGATTGTGCAACTAAAAAACACCGCAAGAAAATAAATGGCATCAATTAATTGTAATATAGATTAAGTATACAAATAGTAAGTTAAGGGTAAATACCAATAGATCAGTGATGAAATCACCTAATTCCATAGTACTTCCAAGTATGCTTAGTTTCAGTTCATACTGTAAAAATGGTAATACGGGTTGCACTAGAGGTAAAACTAAATTATTGACAAATGAATTACTGAGACTCTTTACATTGTGTAGGAGCATTAAACCAATTAGTAATTTGCCGATTTCTTGATTGCGAGCAAAATCGGCGATTTGTACTTTGTTTGATGATGATATAATTTTAAGGATGATTAGTACACATACTACTCCTAATATAGCTAAACCTATTAAGTTTTTAAATCCATGGGAGCTTTGTGATGTTTTGGGTCTTCCTCCACAGGAGTACATTAGTTTAGTTTTATTTTGTAGTTCTTCCTATTGGTCAGGTAAACGTTGATTAAGTTTATTCATGTATTCAGCAGACATATATCAAAACGCGTTAAAAAAAATGACGGATTATGCATATGATACTATATGGAAATCAATAAACAAAATAGATCAGTACCAAATGTTGTTGGATTGGAAACTAATGATCACATGCTTTTTGGTAAAACCTTAGGTGAGTTTTTGCACTCAGGTCGCAGAGTTAAGTTTTATTCATAGATTAATGATATTATGATTAGTGGTGTACGCATATAGGTTTATAGCAAGGATTGGATAACAGTTACATTAAAGGATGTTCCATTTGGTAGTTTCAAAGTAAAAAGGGATAGGTGTGGAAATGATATTGTTGAAATATTAGATCCTGTAAAGTTTTAGAGAGGTATTGTAGTTAAGTTTACTCGGGGATAATTTATTTGTGTTTGTTTTTTCGTTTACGTTTCTTTTGTTTCCGAATCATCATTGGGTTAGGGCAATTGCAATGGGTGCAATTATGAAGGTTAAATGGATAGGACTATTTACATTGTGTACATTGCATTAATCTTTGAGTGGTTGGTTCAGGTTCAGGTTCAGGTTCGGGTTCAGGTTTAGGTTGATCATCATCATCAAGTTGATCAGTAAAACATAATCCTTCAAAACATGGTTGACATACATATGTGTTGGATTTTAAGTGTAATACACCTAATTCTCGTGGATTACAGCTGCTTTTTCCTATATAAATTTTACAGTTACATTTGGAACACTTTGTGATATTCATACAAAGTGTTTTAAAGATGTTCAATTTTCATCAATATTCATAAGATCCATTAACCATGGCAATATATAGTCGATGTAACATTTTTCACAGTACTAAAATTGGGGTTGGTCTTCGTCACATGATACCATTGTGATAACACAGCAATGATCACATATTCCTTTATATGGTTGTGTCATTGATCCTGACATTAAAATTAATTAGGCTAATCAATTTCCCGCTTCATTCCATCAACATACTTTATTAATTAACACTGTGTTGCCAATGGCACCAAATAACATAATAGGTATGGCGACTAGTAATCCGTTGACAATTATACCTGCAAATGGAAGAAATCCAAGTGTAGACAACATGGGAGCTTTGACTAATGGCATGAAATAAAAAACAATATTGCCGATTATATAAGCAAGAACAACCCACAGTGATTTAATAAACGATTCCCACCAACTGCGTTTACGACATTTACGTTCGGTATTCATTACACCAGAAACTGTGGCAAATAATGATAAGATTATAATATTTAGTATATATTCAATTGTGGCGACATATATTTCACTTGGTGGTTGCCATGGAATTCCACCCCATCTGTTGGGATCCAGTAGATATGGAACAGAAACTGTTTTATTAATGAGAGGAATGAAAATAGATGAAAGTGTAACAATGAGATTGCCCATACTATATTAAGATGTGAGAAAATGAATCACATGTTTAAAAGTTAATGAATTCTAAAGATAAATACTTATTTGGTGAAAAATCCGATAGATGGCATTATGCAGATGGATATGAAAATTTTGTGACTCCTCAACAAATTGGCACAAAGGTATTATAGTTAGCTGATGAATTATATGAATTAGGAGAATCTAAGTTGTGGGATATGTTTGGTGGTGTGGGTACCGATTCTGTATTGTTTGCAACTCTGTGTAAACATGTGTTTACTACAGAATTGAATAGTGAAACCTATTCAAATTTACTTAAAAATATAGATGAGTTTGAGGTAACAAACATTACTGCAAAACATGCTGATTGTTCGATAGAAGCAACTCATGAACAAGGAATGGATATTAATTTTGTTTATTTTGATCCACCATGGGGTACTGAATATGTTTCAGGTGAGGATTTTGATTTTAATTCAGTTAAACTAAGTAGTGGAATGACTGTGCCAACTGTGTTGCGTTTGGTTCATGAAAAATATGGTTATGTTATTGTTAAACAACCTTATTTATGTAGTACATTTGAGAAGGAGTTTCAACCATGGATTTCAAAAATGTATGGGTTTCCTCGGCAAAAGCTTAAGTTTTTGTTTCTTGAGCCAAAAACAACAAAATGAGTGCTTGATTAAAATATAGAAACTATTATATGAATTCGACATCTGTGGCTGACATTGAAAAAGTACCAGGGAGTGAGCCTCAAATTATTGATGGTAATTAGGGTAATATTCACACACGTTTCGAACAAAGTGCTATTGAAAATGAGCAACGGCATCTTAAATATTATACATCTAACGCTAATTAGGACCAATAGGAAACTGTTGTTTAGCGTCGTATTATTAATCTTTCTTTGATTGAGATTGCCACCAATATTTCAACAACGTTTATTAACATTATTAATGATTTAATGGATGATTAGATACCCAAAGATGTAACGGGTCTAATTACCATATTTTTCTAGGGTGACCGAATGGTTTATTTGGGAATAATTGTTTTGATTGTTGCATTGGCTATCTATATTATTGATGTATCACGATAAAATGATGGCAGTAATTTTAATTTAATGTATATTATATAGTAGCACAGCAACGCTTGTGGACCTGTAGCCATTTATAATGCATATAAATGGTTATACGGTAAATCTAAAGATTTACCTTGTTCATTACGATCGTTGGTTAAACAGTGTAATATGAACACAGAATATGGTACATATCCTTGGGATTTTGGCAGAGTAGTATCAAAAATGCTATAGATCAAGTCTCGCCCTATTTATGATATTAGAAAAATTGCAGAGATGAATGCATTTATTCTATTATTTTCTCATACAGATGACGCTGCTCATTATGTTTTTATCTATTAGGAAAATGCAACTTATCATATTTTTAATGCAATTAATTTGAAACCAGGTAAACCTTTTTATCACCAAATTTTAACATCTAAGTAGTTTAAAACACAATACCTATATATTCAACCACGATGTAAGGGATTAGATTATCCTTAGGCATGGAAACTAAATTGATTTTAATTAAGAAAGATTAAAATCAATTTAGAAATAATCATTATAATTTAAGTGTGAGGAATTAAATTCAACACTAGGCAATGTAATATAAGGGTAGTATGTCAGCCTCATGAGCTGATGGTCGAGGTTCGAGTCCTCGCATTGCCCCTTCATATCTATGATCTAATGGCAAGATACCACGTTGCCAACGTGGCAATTCGGGTTCGATTCCCGATAGATATATATTTATGGATATATAGCTCAAGGGTAGAGCAACGGTTTGTAGCACCGTAGGTTATCAGTTCGATTCTGGTTGTATCCTTTTTTTCTCCATGGTGTAATGGTAACACACTCCCCCTACACGGGAGGGCACTGGGTTCGATTCCCAGTGGAGAAAGTATTTTTAGCCCTTATGGTGTAAGTAACATAACTGATTTGTGATCAGTTGTTTCAGGTTCAAATCCTGGTGGGGGCAATTCACATTAATTTTAGCCCCTATGGTGTAATGGTAACATTTCTGTTTTGTAATCAGTTGATTCAGGTTCAATTCCTGATGGGGGCAATTAATTCTAGGCATATCACAGCAATTTTGAGGTTTTAACCTTGGTAAAGTGCTGATCTTTGGATCAGAGATATGGATTCGAATTCCACTGATATGGATATGCTGTAGCTCTCATAGTATAAAGGTATTATAACCGTTTAGTAAGCGGTTGATTCAGGTTCGATTCCTGATGAGAGCATTTCAAAGTTTACCAAACTGCGATTAAATTATTCTAACCATATTTTTTGATTTAATAGCCCATGGATTAATCATCCCCAATAGAAAGGAAACTGCAGGTGGGCTCTGTTGGTATACTGTGATAGTATTGTCCTCAGTGGTAGAGGTGTCATGTTGGAAACATGATGGACATAGTCCTTGTTGGTTCGAATCCATCTGCTATCGTTTGATCTATAATTTTAAGTGTATTACAGCAATTTTAAATCCGTCTAAAAGGGACAGATCGGGGTTCGATTCCCTGGAGTGGCGTATATTTTGTCACTTTGGTGTAATGGTAACACAGTTAAATATATATACACTGTATAGATCATTGATAGTATTGATCCTTGTTGGCAGGGAGGCTAGTTTTGAAAACTAGTGACCATAATGGTCCCGTAGGTTCGATTCCTGCTACTATCTTATGAATTATTGTGTGAATTTTGAAATAAATATTCACAAATAATTGATTCTATGATAATTATCATCTAACTAAATCACTAAGTACACTTTTTATTGTCTAATGGTGTTCATCATATTTTATTACATCCATAATATCTTCAAGGACTGATGGGATATCAACAACATCATAACTTAATACTACATGATGATATCATGACTTTCAAATTTAAAAAATTTCGATCATATATATATATATATATGGATGATAATACACTTTGGTTGTATCTTGAAAATTTTAGAGCACGTCTTATAATAAATATACACTAGTATATAGATTAGGTTAATCTATAGTATTAGCGTAGAGGGTATCCATAGTATATATATTCGGTAGATACAATTGACCGTATTACTAATGAACATACTAATTCCGTACTTGAAGGACTACGTAGGGTTCCATAGGAGTTTATAGGACAAGTTTAGCGGGAGGGTGATCCAAAATATTGGGATAATGACCTAATTGAGTGGTGGCTTCGTGAAACGGATTTTTATGTCAATAATTTCAACTATGAAGATTAAATAAAGCTAATGTTTAAGCGGAATTATGATATTACTCTAGTAATTACAGGGAAGTCGTGATGAGCTCCTATTCTAATCGCAAAACTATGTTCTCTTAAATAATCGATATCGATTTCAGGGTCATCATGATCCTATATATGCTCTGCCCATCCTAATAAAATATTTGAAATATCGATGTGATAAGCATCATGATAATTGGCAAGATTAAATTCATTTATGATTTTATCTAATTCGTAGTGTCCATAATTATAATTACGTTCAGGAAGTAAATCCTTATCTTTGATACCTAGTTCACTAAGTATATATCGTATTGTCGTGTATGGTTCTGTATTTTGTATTAAGGTTTCAATGTATTCGAGGACTTCTGGGATATTAACATCATATTTTATTGTTAAACTAAAGGGATCAGCATCAATATCGTGAGTTACATATCTAACATTAGATATGCCATCATTAACTGCAAATATATTATCAAATACAGGCTAAACAAAAGTTATTAAATCACTAGTTGTGCTATGAACTATAAAATAATCAGCAATAAGTGATTTTACCTAATGTTTAATTACCTCATCAGGTTCAATATCCATATAAAATTGTACAGTTAAAGTTGTTTTATAAGTTGTGGTCATATAAATATATCAAATATATTTTACATTTACATTGTGTAATTTACTTTTATTTTCTTTTAAATTTAAAAGAAAATAAAAGTTAAATATTAACTCTCAATATATTTATATAGATACAATTTCCATTTCAGTTAATTTGGTTTTTCCTCTAGTAATTACATTTCAGTTACTTTGGTTTTTCCTCTAAATTGCATTTCGGTGGGCTGATTGGGTTGGTAAAACATTTGACCACTATCTGGATCAACAAATGGTGTCACACATCGTCCATTAATGTATTCTGCATTAGGTAAATTGCACTGAATTGTAATTATTAATGCGTGATATAGTATAATAAATACTAGAGTTAACCCTATAGGTAGTAAAGTAACTAGTAAAATATCTTGAGTGGTCCAATCTTTTTTAGAACGTTTATCATGTGCTAATGTCATAACTAACCATGAAAGACAAAAGGAGATAATAAATAAGCAAATATAGATTAGTAATGTACCGAACTCCTACGAGACCATAGATTATATGTTAGTTGAGATTTTATTTACTGTAATATCCATCTGTCCACGTGCACCAACGTTAATGATTTGTAATTTTTTTTTAGATCCTGCCTCTTCAACTAAAATTTGTAGATGTTCGTCTAATCCTCGTTCATGTTCCTAGTTAATAATTTTGTTGATTATTGTACTAATATTCATATACATGGGGTTAATATTCATAACAACTTGTATTACTTGTGGGTTCAATAGATCATTTATAATATCTAATTCTGAGGCAGATTTTATGATTGTGGGTTTTGATGTAATAATACATGCTAAATATACATAGTATAGTGCAAAATCATGTTGATTATTGTTTAATAAATAAACAAAGATTGTTCGTAGATTAGTAAGGGTGGTAATTATTTGATCATTATTAGTTTTATCGGCGATGCGATTAATGATTGACCAAATAATCCAAATAGGATGGGTATTTATGCGTTTGGGTAATCGAAATTGTGTACATGATGATATTTTATCTTGGGTATGTAATAGTTGATCTAACCAGTAAAATAAAGGTTTATAGTTCTTTTTACTGTAAAATTCTAAAACCTATGCAAGTTCCATTGCAGTCTATTTGGAGATTTTTGAATGTTTGATATATTGTTTAGTAATAATAACACTTTTGCTATTAGATGCTAGTTTGGATGATAGTTTGTTGGTGGGTGACGATATTAAAAGTTGTATTTTTGTTGTATTTGATAAAATTGTGATAACTTGGGCAATTAGATTGCGGTATTTTTGATTATTTTTAAGATCAACGCCGTGTATTTGCCGTAATTGATTATATATTTGATACTTACTAAGAAGCCATTTAAGTAATGATAGGTGTTTAAAGTGTATCCATTTGATCCATAGGTTAAAGATAGTTGTCCAAAGTGATTTATGGTAATTGGATATGATCATTTCAATCGCAAAAATATTGGCATAATAAGTATTACCATTAATAATTGCGTCCTATAATAACTCGCATAGTGTTGATTTCTAGATATTATTATATGATGACGTTGGAAACTTCTTTTTGGTTGTAGCCACACTGAATTGTGATGGAAGTGAGCTCATTTATTTAAAGTATCATGATATTTTTGGTTGATTTTCACTGTTTAAAACATTATGGATTTATATATATAACAAATGGAAGATCCTTATAGCATACTCAAATTAGAATCTAATGCTAGTGATAGTGATGTTAAGAGAGCCTATTATTACATCACAAAGATTTATAGTCCGGAAAATGGTGGCAATCTAGAACAATTTTAGAGGTTCAGAGACGCCTTTCAGCAAATTATGAATCAACGAAATGCACCTACCCAAATGACATAGCAAAATGCTCAACGCAGATTGGGTGATTTGATTACCGAACGTGGATAGATGCAAGTTCCAGTACATCCAAATTAGCAAATGATGAATAAAAGTAATGATAAGTTTAATTAGTAGTTCCAAGATCGTTCATCTCATCAAAAGAGTGAAGAGGATGGTTATGTATATAATATTGATGATAGTGTTTATAAAGAGCGTACTTTGGCAGAATATGAAAAGGAAAGAGCTATGGCCACCCAAAGTGTTAGACCAATGTTTAATGATAATAGTAGATTTGATCCCAATACATTTAATCGTATGTTTGAACATATGAAAGGTTCTCATTTAACATAGGATTAGCATCAAGGGCCACCATAGCCTGTATAGGGTACATAGATTATTCCATATTCACAGGTAAATCAGCTTCGTAATACTAAAAATCTGTCAAGTTTAGGATCGGCAGATTATTAGAAAGTATATAATCAATCTCATCAAAATCCAAAAAAGTATGATGGCAAAATGTTAAAGAAATTATCACGAATGCAAGATATTACCCGTGTACAACCAATAGGTTAGTCATAGGCATCTAAACTTGTGGGACGATATTAGAGTGCACCTTTAAAATATAATTCGACACCACTTGATACTAGTATGCATACAATGATGAATGATGGTATGGGAGGAGGTAGTGGTATGGCGGGTGGTGGAATATCCGATAGATAGAATGAGGCTCATATGAGTTTTAATTAGTAGCAATAGTATCTTGAATCTAAACATAATAAAATGATGGAGTTACGTAATCCAATTGCTCCTGGTAAAAGCGAAACTGGAATAATGCAATATCCCACTAATTCACACATGGAAACATCAAATACAATACGCGATTTACAATTACCCAATTAGGGTTTAACTAATGAATTTTTACCACAATCACAACAAATGCCTCATCAACCTCAAGTACCTCAATATCAAGTTCAAGTTCAACCTCAACCTCAACCTCAACCTCAACCTCAACCTCAACCTCAAGTACCTCAATATCAACCTTAGTTTTAGGTTCAACCCTGCCAACAACAATAGTATTATTAGTATCAACCACAGGTGTAGCAAAACAAAAAACGTTCAAAGGAATCTAATATGAAACGTACAATTAGAATGCAAAACAAAGTAATTCGTAAGCTAGTTAAACAACAATAGCATCGTCAGTAAATTATCCAATTACCATTCGTCCCGATTGATGAACCTATTGGCTTGTTGGTGGATCATCAGATCCCGCACCACTAGCAGGAGTTTGACTGCGTGGTCCTGCACCAACACTTGATGGTATATCATATGGATTAATTAAGTAATATAGCTCTGGATCGGAGAGACCATTAAGAAACACAACAATATCTTCTTCGGTGATTCGAGCATCACGATTATCTTTACCTTCACTACGGCGTTTTAGGTAAAGATTATGTATGGTTTTTAATGATTTGACGTGTCGGGAGTGATGAATCACATGTTTTCCTTGTTTAAAACGTCGTCCATATTCGGAGTAAAATCGTTGGATTAAGAGATCAAATCGATCGTCCATATCTTTAAGTGTACTACAATCTTCTGGAAAATATGTGGCATATTCATTTAGTATCTTGGGATGGTTGCGGTAGCTAATCCAGATTTTACGAACATCAGGATTGTTACCTCGAAGTTCTTTACCTTTTTTAAAATGGGAACTTTCAAATCTGTAACGATTTCCTTGTTTATCCTAGACTATATAACCCACATGTTTAACTGGTGCATCGGTTACCTCCAACATTTCTTTCTCATTAAGGAGTGTTTTTAATTGGTCAACACTTTGTACATCAAGACAGGGGTTTAAAAACATATCGCCTAATCGCTCAACTTCTTTTTGAACTTGAGATGGTGAAAGTTCCGTTAATTTATTAACATCAACCAATTGTACTAAAAATAGTTGTGTTTTGACTGATTTAACTACATTGTGGTGATCTGGATGAGTTAACATTACATAATAACATAGTTCTTTATTAAGAACATTAAAATCGATTGAATCAGTTGCCTCAGCAAAAATATCGGCAAATGTGCGTGGTCCACGCCAACCTTTATCTGGGTAAATCATACCATTAGTTGAAAAATGCCATTGATCACCATGATGATAAATTCTAAATAAAACACCATCAACTGCTTTTTGAATGGTTTCAATACCCCCAGCATCAACAATTTGTTTCAATGTTGAGTCATTTGAGTCATTTGAATCTGTTTCAATAGGGATTGGTACAGCTGGTGCAACAATAGTTAAATCCTTGATATTAACAATCATTCCTTTAGTTGATTGTGTCATATTATTAAGAGGCGCATCATAACTATGTTTAAGCATAAATAAATTGGGGGTGTTTTTTTCCTGTTTAATAATGATATGTGATGGTAATTCATCTTTAAGTTGATCAAATGATCGTGTGTTAATTGCTGAACTAATTTCGAATAGTTTCATTTAATGTTTAACAAGTTGTTCATTTTTTCTCAGACTTAGTTATAAATATGTCTAATTTCTATTTTTCATTATATGATGATAAATACCTTGGTTTATACATTACATCAGATAGTGTGGCATTAATAAAACTATCTATAATTCGCCATTTGGGTTTAGATCTTGAAAAACCTCTAATTATTCCCGTGTAGAATGGATGTGCCATGATTCCTAAAACTAATGAGGACATTTTAGATTTCATAAGTATAGATCCTAATGATCGTGATATGACGTACCTAACCCATAATGATTTTTTTAAAAATACAAACGGTGAAATATGTTATACAGGAGGTTCATTTTGCTTTACTCTAGAAGCCGATGATATCTATCTATATATCAAAAATGATGACGCTGATTTGATTTTAATGAAAGATTCTGGTCTCAATACAACATTATTATCTAAATTTATAGAAAATGAGCCCAGTGAAGGGTCTATTCAAAAGGGAGGTGGTCTTGGCGATAGCGATGAATCCGACAAAGGTGTTGAAGGTGGATTTGGAGAAAGTGTACTTGGTGATAATACTTCCAATACCAGTGAAAGTGATGATAGTTCCAATGCTAGCGATGATGTACTTAGTGATGTACTTAGTGATGATTATGGATTTGATGGTGTCCCCCTAGAAGGGGAAGAATCTGAAACAGTTGATGAACAGGACCTTGAATTTATTGAACAACTTGAGGCTGAAATTGGGACAGGTCCAAGTGATGGACAGGTATTCATTAACGCACTTAGGAAAATGGTTATTGCCTCAGCAGGTTCATCTGCGGTTATTGATGATGGAAGGTTGGAATCACGTATGGAATTATTAAACAGTTTATTATTATATCAATCAAAACCAGTATTACCTTCATGGTTAATACCTATTTCAAATGATAAAAGTGTTGACACTACAATGACTGTTCCCCCAGAAGCTGATGGTGGAGGATCTTCAGGATCTCCTGGAGTTGCATCGGGTGAACTTGGTGACGCTGCTATCTTAGCGCCATCAACTTTAGATATGACAGATACAGAAAAGACTTTACTTGTTAATAAGTTAAGATAGTTATCAAGGGGTGTTGGTGGACATAGCTATCATGATGACTTATACAATATGCATTCAGTAATCCAAGCAGATTCGGATGAAGGAACAAGTACTATTCCCCTTGAATCGCATGTAAATGAAGGATTTCCTATTTATATTCCAACAAAAATGGGTCAAACTGCGGTTGTTGAAGGTCAATGTGACTCAAGTACCTATAGAATGGTAATGTCCCAAATGCCACGTAAATCCTTACATTCAAGGGTTTTATAGGGTGCATTACATGATATTAATTTATTAAAGACAGAACAATAGCGTTAGCGTGAAAAAAAAAGTAAAAAACCTGGTTATTCGTTAATTAGTGCCATGAGAGGTACAGGTATTATTGGCGCAGAATGTAGAGAAGTACACCCTGCCGAAGAAATTGCAATTAGTGGTTATGTTAAGTTACCTGTAAGCCTTGGAAGGAAGAGTGCTGTTCTTAGAGAACATTTTTCAATGAAACAGACAACCGTATCTGCAAGTGTTATTCCAGATGAGTTAAGTGATGATTATTCTCAAGAATTGGGTAAATATGCGGTGAATTCTAGATTAACCTATAAATCGTTAATTCCTAGTGCTGAATTAGTTGCAAGAAATGCAGCTAAAGTGTTTAATAATTATCATGATGCATTACAATATTTCCATCTCCATGGATTAAGCAAAAAAGATATTACACATGAAGCTGTAAGAATGCTTAAATATTAGTCAGGTGTATCAGATTATGATATAGTTAAGATTTAGTCGATTTTTAGATAGATCCGGTAGGCATCCACTTAGAAAAGAAAAGGTAAAAGATTGATTTTCGGTGATGATTTAGATGCTTCTCTGGGTCTATATAACCGTCAAGGGTATCCATATACATATCTCAATACTGACGGAGACAGTGATCAAATGAGACTTAACTGGATTGCCAATACTCCTGATGGTGGTCAATATTTGATGGTTAAATTATAGGAACGATAGCTTAAGTCCCACGCAGGGGCGGCTAATAAAGTAAAAATAAATTCCAAGATTCAATTTTTAGAATCAAAATTACAGTTAATTAATCAGGAATTACTAGAATCAAAATTACAGTTAATTAATCAGGAATTACTAGATAAAATGGATGGAAATACCCCCCCTGATAAGAAACAATATTATTTAACTAAACAGAGTTTATTGTTTCATAATGATGAAATGTACGCATGGCATAATGATTTTGGATATATTACCTGGTCAATTCATCAATTGGTTAATTTAAAGGATAATCTTATTTCAATTATTGATAACTTAAAACTTTAGATATCAGTATCATCACGGTTAAGTACACGTTAGGGATTATTAACAAGTAAAAAATAGGCGTTATCAAATACAATTAAAAATAATCGTGTAGTTAAAGGACTTGATATTGTAAAAAAATCATATGCTAAAGATGCAACTCAGCTATTAACTTATTTAAAATCTCTTGATACGAGTGATATTGATCAATCTATAGCATATATTAATATTATTGATGGTCCATTGGTGGTACTTAATGATCATAGTTATGTTATTTCTGAAACAGGTGAGGAGATTTGTTGTGAGCATACTGTATGGATACTTAAAAATCCTGGTGCAACAGAAGAGGATTTAACTAACCGTTTTGGAAGTGTGGGTGATGATTCGACTCGATGTAAGCATTGTAATGCTGAACTTACTGGAGACCATGATTAGGTAAAATTTGAAGGTGGTCAACTTGTAATACGTGATGTATTATAGGAACTCGAGATAGAGTATGAATCATATATTGATTATTTCATTCAGAGAGTTGCACTAAAAATTGCCAGAGAAATGGGCAGTACTGCATTGAGTGATAGAGAATTAGAAATTATTGTGTTATCATCAAAGGAATATTTAGATAGTTTAAATATGGGGATGGATCCTTATAAGCACTATTTAACAGTTACAGAAATGTGTAATACTACAGATCGACAAAAGGTTGAGCATATTTTTAAAACTAATAAGCTAGGAGGTGCCGATCTGTTTATTGGGAAACAAATCATGTTGACTACTTCTAGTGGAAACTCGAAAAAACAACATATTTTTCAAATTAGTAAAAATAAGTTAAATAACTTAATTAAAGCCATGGGATTTGCGCTGGTTATGTATGATTTATCATCAGTAATTGGTGCAAACACATTGGTTCAAATGGAATTAAACCATGATTTCTATCGAAAATCTGCTGATTTATCACCACAAATTGCAATGACTATTAATTTATAGTTTATGTAGTGGTATCATGAAACAATCGATTATATCTGTAAAAAATAGCAAGAAGCAACCTCATTTGAACCTGAAATGTGTCAAATCAATGATTTCAGCTTAACTAAATACCAATCAGAAGTTAGAACTGCAAACGATTTTTATCATGTACGCGATGATTAGTTTACAGAACAATGGGTTATGGAAAGCTTGATTAAATTAAGTAAATATAAACGGCCCTCTAATCCACTATAGGGTGACCCTGAATCTGAATCTGAAGGTATAGAATCCTTAATCTCGAAGTTGCGTGAAAATCTAAAAATTAATAAGTTTAATGCTGATTATGCTAAAGTTGCGACTGTTGTTGATGTTAGAAGTTTTAATTTTGAAGGTATTGAACAGGTTGTTCCGAATCGTCTATTTGGTTTTGCATATACTGATAGTGGTACTCATACATATCTTCATGAAACAGCAGTTAAAAAACAATCTGATATGGATGTTAAACTTCCAGTAATTTACACAGATCTTCCAGAGGGTAAACCTAGCAGTGATGATGGTGGTGCTGTGGGTGGTGAATCATATCGCAAACAAACCGATGATGAACGGGTTCAAAAAATGACATTAGCAACATATGAAGCCTATGCCAAACGGCGTACAGATGATAAATCTGAGGAATGTTTTGTTTCACCAGCAATCATGTATCATGGTTTAAAATATATGGGCAAGGCGGGTGTTTTAACACAATGGTTTGATAAGAGTATCAGTGTTGATAAAGCATTACGTGAATTAAGAGGCAAGGGTGTATCGCAATTATTTGAACAATATTAGGATGATTATACGGATGAAATAGTTCAGGCGCAACATCAATTTGAGCAAATGAGAGATGAGTAGATCAAACGAACAGCTGATAGATATCACAAGTATGAGCATAATTATCGCAAAGTATTTGGATCAACAATTGCACCTAATGAAAAATACTCAGTGGATCGAACTTATGGTATTAAAAACCTAGAACAGTTTAATGATGTTGATCATCAAGAAATGATTGTTAAAAAAGGTGTCACTAAGAAATTCGTGGAAACTGGATTGTCTGAAGAGTAGATAAAGATTGCGAGGTATTTACATGGGAATAGTGATGAAATTATCACAAAGTTTACTGATCATTTTAATCAAAAGCTTTCCTTAAGAAGAGCTTCTGCAAGAAGAAAGGAACTTAAAGAAATAACTGATAATGATATGAAAAATATTGGTATGTTGACAACAGATTTGTATGATGGTATATACAGAATGCCTGATGTTAAGAGTATTGTTGAATCATTTGAATTGAGCCTAGATGTAATTGAAGAAGATGAGTTTTAGAAAACTGCTAGATGTAGTCGTAATAGTTTTGTTACTCGCAACTATGAAACTGATATTGATTCATTAAATCACTTCAAAGATTTTTACTTTACACTAATGACATGTATTAAGTTATGCTATACTTATAGTAGTTTATCAACAGATGATGAAGGTTCTGGAATGTCAGCTAGAGCTGAAATGCTACAAAACTTTATGTCTAAAGGCACACCCATTGTTAAATTTCTGAAACAGTTTTTGGATCAGTTATCTACTAAAAGTATGGATAATACACCGTATTTAAATAAGTGGAATCTGTACCCCTCATTCAGTTATATATTTGATATTACACCGGAATATTTTAATAAGTATATCAAACAACCTGGTGTTAACAGTAGTATTAATACACTTTATAATACAGCATTTGCATTAGAAATACTGCTAATAAAATACAAAATTTTACACCATATTGACGGTGTAATGCAACCTTATAAAGTGGTTAGTGTAAAATCAAGTAACAGTAGTCTTGATGAGGTATCTATTATTGAAATTATGGCAATGCCTAAAGAGATGGTTAATCAATCAACATGGCTTTTTCATCGGTTTATTAATGATTACCTAAACTATATGGAATCTACACCTGGTCCTATTAGAGATCCATTAAATATACACTATTTCGATATGATCAAAAATATCGAATACGGAAGATTATAGGCACAGGCTAAAAAATCCAAACTTGATTGGTCATTACGTTAGGCTGGATTGAACATTGAAGATTTAGATGGAGATGATGCTAATGATGGAGCTGATGGAGCTGATGGAGCTGATGAAGATGATGGAGACGGTGGAGTTGGCACTGTCCCATTACTTGGTGCTGAACTTGGAGCTGAGGATGAACTGGATGCTGCTGATGATGGTGAAGATATTGGTGATGGTGTTAACGAGGGAAATTTATGAATAAATAACATCATATATATTATACTTTATGATGTTATTGGTTGCATTACTAATTATACTTTGTATTGCATTTAAAATTAGATCACCCATTCCAATTTAGAGTGGGGGAGCCAATATTAAGAGTGGTATGGATCATACATAGTCTGTTGAAAAAGAGGTGGGAACTCACATTGCACCACAAATTACATATACATACCGTTATTTAGCAAAGTATTCATCTAAGTTAATACATGAATATATAATGGAATTGGAACAAATATATATGGGTTCAGTAACACCTAAGTTACAAATACCGAAATAGAAACAAATGAAAACATTATCATTATCAAATGCTCCTGAGATTAGCAAGGTTTTATAGTATTTAATATCAAGACTCAATGCATCTCCTGCAGTATATAATATTCCATCTAATTACAATTATGATATCAATACGGAAGTTGCAATGATAACATTGATAAAAACACCATTCTACAACATCACCCGCCACTATAATAAAAATCTTGATGCTAATATAACCAATACTGTTAATCTGCTATTTAAACTTAAAAATAAACAAATTATCAGTATGGGGGTTGCTGGTTTGCCAAAGAGAAGTTTTTATAAGGGTACTAATGGAGTTCGTGCGCCATATGCCAGAGCTTTCCGGGATTTTAAGTTTGGAATCCCGCAAGATCAAATTGAACCAATACTAAGGTCAGTAATTAGTGATCGTCTTGATTATATATTGAGTAAATGTTTTTTACCAGCAGAAAAGTTGTATGTCAAAGATACTGAAAATGAACAATCTTGCATTATTAATGGTGGTAAGTGGGATAAACCATGTTACACTGATGTAGATTGTCCATATTTTCAAGCTAATAAAAACTATCCTAATCGCTTTGGGGGTTGTAATCGGGCAACGGGATATTGTGAATTGCCTAAGGGAATGATAAATGCAACGTATCGAACTGTTTCAAAAAAAGATGAAGCAATATGTTATAATTGCGCAAATGGATCCATAGGTAAGTGTTGTAAACACTAGAAATCCCCTGATTACTAGTTCAAAGGCGATCTTAAAGATAGAAGAAAGTATCAACAAATTTTGAGGAATAAAGGTTTGAATTGGTATTAGTACTGAAGTACTGAATTTGAATTTAGGTAAGTTCTGCTGGTAAAGTAATGTTAGGACAAGTTAATCTAAACCTATTATCAATGTTATGTGAGGATAATGTCATAACAACATTACGATCACCACGATCACCACGATCACCACGATCACCACGATCACCACGATCACCACGATCACCAGTTGATCTTACACTAAATTGATTGTTAGATAATTGTCCTGTTTGTATATCGAAATCGCATATCTTATGACCAGATTGAATTAAATTTTGAATACTCATATTGCGATGGGTTGATTCACTATTTGATAGTTCATACAGTGAAAGAATTGGTTCAATCGTGGCAACTCCATTTTCAATGACAAACCCAAATTCTAGATCTCTAATTACTTGCAATAATAGAGATCCATTACTATTTGCCATCGTGCGAAATCCGTTGATTATATAAAACTAATTACCTTTTGTATTTGTACCTATTAATGTGTACCATTTGGTTGAATTATTAAGATTAACCATTTAATAATTCAATTAATTTATATCATTTTCTTTCCAAAACAAACATTATATTTATTAAACATCTTCCAAGGAATACGGTACTTTGTTCCCTAAATTAACCAACCTTTAGATGATTTTTTCTTGTTATCTTCAATGTATTCCAACCATTTACTGTTACTTTCATTCTAAAAAAGGTTGATTAAGTTACGAAATTCTAGTT
>Ga0222661_1000331_pt1 | contig 19632 bp, 21 predicted proteins | sample AntAcemetagen551_FD_179851 | JGI IMG/M metagenome (GOLD analysis project Ga0222661, IMG submission 179851) | Saline water microbial communities from Ace Lake, Antarctica - #551 | ecosystem: Environmental > Aquatic > Non-marine Saline and Alkaline > Saline | place: Antarctica: Ace Lake...
GTGTTGTAAAAACTGAAATAAATGCAAAAGGTAATGCGGTCATGAAACTAGAATCGTTAGCTAGAATGAATGGATTTGAATCTAGTGGAGCTCACTCAGCTTTATTTGATGCAGAGTTAACTGTTAAGGTTTTGGGTTTAATTAAAAAAAATCAACCTCAAACTTGGGATACATTTTTAAGAACAGCAAACAAGAGTGATACTGAGACAATATTTAAAACAGAAAAAATGTTTACTTTAGCTGAATATCATTTTGGTAAAAATTATAGATTTGTAGTTGCACCACTTCACCCAAAACATTGTATTCACCCAATCTATCAGTGGGGCCAAGCTTTTGATCTTAAAATTGATCCGATCCCATTATTTGATATGTCAATTTCTGAACTTAAAAGTGCTATTAAAAAATTAAAGTTTTTAAGAACTATACGATCAAACAAAGCTCCTATAATTTTAGATGCAAGTTATGGACTACAAGTTGAACCATATAGCAAACTTGATCCTGATTTAATTAAAGAGCGTGCAAAATTAGTAAATAGTAATGAGAAATTTTCTCAAAATGTTTTAACAGCATTAAGAGAAACTGCTGAAGAAAAAGCTCAATTTGATTCACAGGTTGATTTGCTAGCAGAAGAGACAATTTATAAAAAATTTACTCCTCAAAAAGACACAGCTTTATTTCCAAAATGGCATGCAGCGTCTTGGAAGGATAAATTAATATTATTAGATAAATTTGAAGATGAGAGAATGGTAAGTTTTGGAAAAAAAATAATATACCAAGAATCACCGGATACACTGCCCGCTGATATGTTTAGGACTATTAAACGTGGAATAGCTGAAAGAATATTAAGCGACGAGAAGGAAAAATGGTGGACATGCAAAGAATTTTATTTTGAGTGTGATAATCTAAGAGATAGATATACCAATGAAAAAGATGAGAAAAAGCTCAAGTTTTTAGACGAAATTAATGAGTTTGTTGAAGGTATTCAGAAAAAATACGAGCAGGCATAATTGACTTTTGTTAATTAACTAAAAAAATCCCTTTTTATATATTGAATAAATAGAATAAAAATTTATATAAGAAGCATGCTTATTGATTTTAAAGACGAAGAATTCGAAACAAAAATTAAGAAAGAAGAAGTATCAATTGTGCAGTTTTCTGCAGAATGGTGCATGCCGTGTAAAAGTTTGCGGCCGATTATGGAAAAGTTTTCAGATAGCTACAAAGATAAAGCTAGCTTTTATTATGCTGACATTGAAAATGGTGGAATTAATACTGGTTCAGCTGCTGGTGTAAGAGGCGTACCAACTGTTATTGTTTACAAAAAAGGTGTCGAAGTAGATAGAAAAGTTGGTGGAGTTGCCGAGAGCCAAATGAAAGAATTTCTAGATAAGAATATCTAGTTTAAGTTTAAAACTTCTCCCGCAAGATACAATGACCCTGTAATTAAAATAATATCATTTTCTTGAAGATCAATTGAGTTAATTGCTTGTTCAATAGAATTTTTGTAATTAATATTTTCAAAATTTTTAATTTTCTCTTTAAGTTCATTTCCCTTAATAGCATTAGGTTGATTGGGAATATCAATTGTTGTTAATGATTTAATATCTTTAAAGTAACTCATATATTCACTGTGGTCTTTGTTAGCCATCATTCCTAAAATAATATGTTTGTTACAATTTAGACTTTGAAGATATTCATTTAATACTTTTGCACCAAGTGGGTTATGAGACCCGTCTACAAATAACAAATTATTAGTAGTTAAATCTTTTAATTTTCCAGATTTTAACTCTTGAAGCCGTGCGATACTTTCTATTTTAGTAATACTACTTCTAATATGCTCATCAGTTATTTTATAATCTGTTAATTGTCTAGCAGTTGCAATTGCAGTAGAGATATTTTCCAATTGGAATTCTCCAGGCAAATTAGGTTTTGGAAGTTTAAGAGTACCAAATTCATCTTCAAAATAAAAAAAACCATTTTCTTTTAAGGTAAAATTATAATTTTTATTAAAGATTATTTTTTTGGAAGAATTATCTTTAATTGTATTATCAATACTTCTGCTAATTTCATTTGAGATCTGTTTTGCAACAATAATTTTAGAGTTTAATAAAGTGGATGTTTTTTCAAATATAATTTTTTCAACTGTTTGCTCTTTTTTTGGAAGCCAATCTAAGTGATCAAGACCAATAGCTGTTATAATACTAGCTAAGTTTTTCTTTAAAATATTGGTTGCATCAAATCTATGAAATAGACCTGACTCAATTAAGTTAATGTTATCAGGGTATTTCTTTGCATAATGAAGATAAGCTACAGTTAAAATTTCAAAGAAAGTGATTTGTGTTCCATTATTGGCTTCTTCTATTTCAGAAAAAAGATTGACTAATTCATCATCAGTTAGAAGCTTATTGTTAAAGACAAATCTTTCATTAATTTTTTGAATATGAGGACTGGTATAAATATTACATTTATAATTTGCTTCTTTTAAAATTGCATAAAGCGCTTGAATTGTAGAAAATTTTCCATTCGTTCCAACAACGGAAATACAATTAATTTGGTCTTGAGGATTACCTAATTTTTCTAAAAGATTTTTAGTTCGATCTAGACTTAGATCAATCTCTTTAGGATGCAACCTTTGTAAGTGTTCTACTATTATTTGAAGTTTCATTTTCTAATGAATTTATAGCAGAGTTTTTCTTTAACAAAATTGATAATAACATACCTAATTTTTCTCTTATGTCTTTTCTATCAACAATCATATCAACAAATCCTGATTTCTCCAGATATTCGCTGCGCTGAAATCCTGATGGCAATTCTTCACGCACAGTTCCTTGTATGACACGCGCACCAGCAAAAGCAATTAATGCTCCAGGTTCTGCCATATGAATATCTCCCAGCATTGCATAAGAGGCAGTAATTCCACCAGCTGTGGGATCTGTCAGTAAAACAATATAAGGAAGATTGTTTTTTTTTAATTCATTAATAGCTAAAGTTGTTCTAGGCATTTGGCTCAGACTAATCATACTTTCTTGCATTTTCATTCCACCACCAGAAGTTATTACTAAAAGAGGTTGTTGATTTTCAATGGCATTTTGAGTTGCATAAAGAAATGCCTCACCTTCAGCTGCTCCAACTGATGCACCCATAAAATCAAAATCTGATGCAATTGCAGTTATATTAATATTATTAATATTTGATTTAACAACTAACATACTGCAATCCATGCTAGTTTTTTTTCTAGCTATTTTTAGTCTGTCAACATAGGACTTTGAATCAAAAAAATTAAGAGGGTCATCTTTAGGGATAGGAGTTTTTAAAACTTCATAATTATTTTTGCCAAATATAATATCAAATCTTTGACGTGGATTTATTCTGTGGTGCTTGTTGCATGATGGGCAGCAAAATAAGTTTTCTTCTAAATCTTTTTTTAAGATAGGCCCCTTACAACATGATGTCCAATCACTATTAGCTATTTCATTTTTAGTTGCACGTGTTTTAATAATGGTTTTAATTTTTTCACCAAATCTTAAAGTTTTTTTAATCCAATTCATGCTATTTTTTTTCTTAACTTTAACACAATATTAGTTACATTTGTGACAGGATTTTGGCGTTTCTTAATAGAATTTGATATTTCTTTACATAAAGCGCTGCCAACAACTAATCCATCAGCCTTTCTCAAAGATGCTATATTTTTTTCAGTAATCCCAAAGCCTATTACAATATTCTTATTCTTATTAAGGTTTTTAATTTTATTGTAACGCTCTAATATTTCTTTAGATGAAACCTTTAGCTTGCCGCCAGTTGTTGAGAGCATACTGATATAATAAACCATATCATGAGAGTCTTTTATAATTTTTTTCATTCTGCTTGGAGAGGTGGTAGGAGACACTAATTGAATAAAACTAATACCTTTTTTCTTACATTTTTTTGCAAATTCTTTATTTTCTGGATAAGGAAGATCAACAACAATTAATCCATCTACACCTACTTTTTTACAAATATCTATAAAATTATTATCTCCATATTGATAAATTATATTATAATAACCCATCAATATTACAGGCTTTGATTGTTTTGACTTTTTAAAATCCTTAACTATTGAAAAAACATCTTTAATTTTAATACCATTTTTTAAAGCTCTATAAGCACTCGATTGAATCTGACCACCATCTGCAATTGGAGTATTATGAGGAAATCCTATCTCACAAATATCAGCATATTTTGCAATTGATTTTAATATCTCAAGGGATTTTTTTTTACTATTATCCCCAGCTACCGTGTAAGTTAGTAATACAGGTCTTTTTTCATTTTTTACTTTTTTAAAGGCTAAATTAATTAAAGACATTTTAGTTAATTTTTCCTAATCTTTCTTTTAAAATATCACGATCTTTTTTTGCATCACCACACGAGTTTACTATAATGATGGTATCTTTGTTAAATTTTGGTGCAATTTTAATAGCTTCTGCAAAAGCATGACTTGGCTCAAGACTTGGGTTTATTTTTTCAAGTTTTGTAACTAACTTATATGCGTTTAAAGCACCCTCATCAGTTGCAGATGTGTATCTTGCTCTTTTTGTATCTTTTAAGAAACAGTGAATAGGTGACACACCAGGATAATCTAATCCAGCAGAAATAGAAGCGGTATCATTAATTTGTCCTTCACTATTCTGACAAACATAGGCTGCAGCCCCATGCAATATTCCAAGTTTAGCATTATTAGTTAGTGGTGCAGCATGTAGTTTTGAATTTTTTGGTCCACCAGCTTCAACACCGATTAATTCAATTTGTTTTTTGTCATAATCAATAAACTCACTCCAAAAACCATAAGCTGAACTTCCACCACCCACACAATTAATAAGTTTAATTTTTTTAGGTATTTTTTTAAATTCAGACTGTATTTGAATTTTCAACTCTCTTGAAATTTGAGCTGTGCTCCAGCCACAAATTTTAACAAATATATTAGGACCAACTGTTGATCCAACACACATATGGGTGTTATCACAATTTGAAACCCAGTAACGCATGCACTCACTAACAGCATCTACTAATGTTTGGCTTCCTGAATAAACAGGCACTACTTCTGCACCATTCTTTTTCATCGCGTCTACATTAGGCTTTTGTCTTTTTATATCTTTTGCACCCATGAATATTTTACATTTAAGGTCAAACTTTTTAGCAGCCATGCTCAGCATCTTTCCAGCATAACCTGCACCCGTATCACCAATGACATATTTTTTGCCTGCCTTTTTAGCAATAAGGCAATGAACTGTTGCATTATAGATTTTATGAGCTCCTCCATTCGCCTCTGACACCATTTTGGCATATATTTGGGCTCCATCTAAGTGATCAGATAAGTTTTGAAGTTTAATAAATGAGGTAGGAGAACCTATATAGTTCTTAAAATAATAGTCTCTTTCTTTAAGGAATTTCTTATCGTATCTAAGTCTTTCAAAGAAACCAGTTAAGTCCTCAATAGGCTTTTTTAAAGTTTCAGGTATAAAGTTACCTCCAAACTTACCACCCCAAAATCCACCCATATTGTGCTGATCAATTAAAGGAATTTTTTTTTTAAGCTTCATTGTTAATTAGTTTAATTTTTTTTAAAAAAATATTTATTTTTGAAATATCTTTTAATCCAGATGTTTCTAGACCTCCAGAAATATCTATAATATCTGCTATTTCTTTATAATTTTCAAGGTTATCTTCAATTTGAATATTCCCGGCTAGCATTAATTTTTTATTAATCTTAATATTTTTAATTAATTGATGGTCGAAGGACATACTTTTTTCATAACCTTTACTGTCAAATAGTATTATATCTGCAAGTTCATTATATTCTAAATATTTAACTGTATCATTTTCATCCTTAACAGTTATCGCAACAATAATCTTTTTATTATATCTTTCTTTAATTGATTTAACTTCAGCAGGTGTGCAATCATAAAGTTGATAATAGTCAAATGGTAAATCTTTTATTTTTTCTAAAATATTTTCAGTAGGCTTAACTAATACAGCAATATACTCTGACTTTCTTTTGTGAACTTTTAATAGCTCTTCAAGCTTATCGTGTTCAACAAATCTTTTTGATTTAGGCCAATTACAAATAAACCCTATCATCTTAGGTGGGGTAGGATGGGAAGTTAAAAATTCTAAAGTTTTAGAGTCAGAGATCCCACAAATCTTGCAGGGTTGGATCATTGATTTAAATGATTTATTAATCTTTTAATATTATTTTTGATATCACCCTTTATTAATGATCTTCCCATTACAATACCAGAAACTTTATTTTTAAAAGCATCATTGGGAGTCATTACTCTAGACTGATCATTTGCATCATCTCCAGGTAATCTTATTCCCGGTGTAACAATAAATAAGTTTTTATATTTTTTCCTAACTATTTTTGCCTCTTGTGCAGAACAAACAATTCCTGCTGCACCTGATTTTTTTATAAGACCAGCTTGTTTTAATACTAATTGCTCTACAGTCTTGGTATGACCAATTTCTTTAAGTGATTTGTTGTTAAGACTTGTTAAGATTGTAACTCCTAATACTTTTAAATTTTTGTTAATTGTTTTAGCTTTTTTTGTAATAGCTCTAAGCATTTCAAGACCACCATTTGCATGGACAGTAATATATTTGCATCTTTTTAAATCCTTTAAACTATCCATTGCAGATAAAGCAGTCTGTGGAATATCGTTTATTTTTAAATCTAACCAATAGTCTCTTTTAAAATTTTGAAGGAAAATTCTTCCATTTTTTGAATAAAAAAACTGTAAGCCAAATTTTGGAATCATTTGAAGTTTATTAGTTTTTGTGTTGTTAATTATTTTTTTTATTTCTTTTAAGTTTGATGTATCACAAGCTATAAAGATATTTTTATTTGTCATCGTTTAATTTTTTAAACATTTCCTTTGCCATTTTAAAGTGAATTGTTTTCTTTTGAGGCGTGTTTATCTTTTCCCCTGTTTTAGGGTTTCTAGATATTCTTGCTTTTTGAATATTTGTTGAAAATATACCAAAACCTCTTAATTCAACACGATCACCCCGTTTAAGAGCCTGCTTAATTTCATTAAGAATTATATCTGTAAACTTTTTAAGGTCTTTTTTTAAAAAATTTGGGTAGTTATTTGTGAGTTGTTTTAGAAGCTTTGATTTTACAATAGCCAATTTCTATTCGTCTTCTTTTTTCTTTTTTTCTAAATCATCAGAGAGAGACGAAAAAGGAAGATTTTTTCCAGATCCTTCAGTTCCATATTTATCCAACGCATCTTTTCTCTCTATTTCTTCAAGTAATTTTATACTTAATGTAGCTTTTCTTTTATCTAAATCTAGTTCTGCAATAGCACAGTCAATTCTTTCTCCACCTGTAAATCTAGCAGGTCTAGCGTCTGCAGCATTAATAGCTATAGCAGATTTTTTAATTATAAAGTCCATTTCACAACCTTCAGGTCTTACAATAAGTCCTTTATTATCAGTTGAAATGATTTTAACAGTAATAGGCTGTTTAACTTTTTTATTATTAAACCAATCAAAAGGGTCCGGTTGAGTTTGACGTAAACCTACTCTAACCTTTTGTTCAGCTGCTTTTACTTCTAAAACTTTAACTTTTAATTTATCACCAACCTTATGTTTGGCTAGCTCTTCCTCACCGTTATTTAAATATGTAAGATCATTACAGTGTAAGAATGCATCAATATCTAGTCCATCAATTTTTAAGAATATAGAGTATTCATTTTTACTTGCAACTTCACCCTCAACTTCAGATCCAATTGGATATTTACTCTCAAAAGTTTCAAAAGGATTTTCAGTTGTTAAACGGTGTGAGATCGCAACTCTTCTTTTTTCTTTGTCAATTTCAGTAATAACACAATCTATTTCATCACCTACTTTAAACATTTTTTTTGCGGGTATATTTTTTTTTGTCCAACTTAATTCACTTGAATGCAGTAAAGTCGATAAACCTTTTTCAAGCTCACAAAATGCACCAAAGTCCATTAGTTTAACTACTTTAACTTTGTAAATTTTGTTTAATTCATAGTTTGAGATATTTTCAAATGGATCTGGCGAAAGCTGTTTTACTGAACAGCCAACTTGTAATTTTTCTTTATCAACTGAGATAACCAGCAAGTCATGTTTTTCACCAATTGTAAAAACTTCATCAGGATGGTTAACTCTTGTGTATGATATCTCTTGAAGGTGAACTAAAACATCTAATTCCCCATTAACACTAAAGAAACATCCAAATGAACTATAACCTTTTACTTCAGCACCTTTAATTATATCTCCAACTTTAAATTTTTCTACAATTTTAATCTTATCCTCTTTTTTGAATGAAGAAATAATTTCTCTTCTTGAAACACAAGCGTTACCTCTAACTTTGTCTAATTTGATAAGAGCAAATTTTTGTGGCTCATTCATTAAATGACTAATATCTTTTAATGGTTTATCTGAAATTTGTGATCCTGGTAAAAACATTAAAGATCCTGTGTCTATATGTTCAACAATACATCCACCTTTAACACGTCCTGTAATTTTTCCCATGATAGGTTCGTTCTTTTCGTAAGCCTCAACAAGTTTGTCCCAACCTTGAATTTTTTGTGCTTTCGAAGCTGACACTAAAACTTCACCTTTTTTATCTTCTAATCTTTCAAGGAGCACTGAAATTTTTTCACCTACTTTTGCTTTATCAAGCATACCCATACTTTTTAATTCATTAATGTCCAGGATAGGTTCAGATTTTAGACCAGGAACTTCAAGAAATACAAAGTTATCAGTTACTTTGTTCACTACTCCCGTAATAATTTTTCCTTCTTCAAGGTTTGCTGTTTTAGTAAACTGTGAATTTAATAATTCTTCGAATGCTTTTGAGGCGGGGTTTGAAAGGTCTTTATAAATTTCCATTAAGCTTTTAGTTTCCTATCCATAATTTGTTTAATTTTTAAAAAGCATGCTCTTTTAGTTAAATTTGTAGTATTAATCAAGATCGAATCTTGAGTTTTCTTAAGAGGTGAAATTTTTCTATTATAATCACTTTTATCACGTTTTTTAATACTTTTTAAGATATTATTAAAAGATATTTTCTTACTTGACCCTTTTAGCTCTTTATATCTTCTTAATGCTCTAGTCTTTGTGTTTGCAGTTATAAAAAACTTAAAATCTGCATCTGGAATGATCTTGTAAGTTATGTCCCTTCCATCCAAACAAGATCCATTATATTTTTTTGGAGGGTGATAAGCACTTTTAATTTGAAAAGCATGAACAAGTTTTCTTATTTTTTTATCTTTTGATATTATAGAAGCGATAGTACCAACTTCATCAGATAAAAGCTTTTTATTTTGCAAATCTTTCATTTTTAATTTGCTCATTTCTTTTTTTATTAATGAATGTCCATATTTCTTAGGTTGATTTAGTTTAATATTTGCAATTAATCTATAAATTTTTCCTGTATCAAGATAAAATAAATTAAAATGCTTAGAAACTAACTTTGCTTGAGTTCCAGCACCTGCCGCCGCTGGTGAATCTATTGCGACTTTAATTCTATTTTTTAATTTCATAAAGATTTACTGCTTATATTTTTGACTATTTTTAAAAATGAAGGAAAGGATGTATTTATAGAATCTTTATTGTGAATCTTCCATTCCCCACCAGAAGTTAAGGCAGCGATAGTGCTCATCATAAAAATTCTATGATCTTTTAAATAGTTTTTTATAATAATTGTTTTTTTTATTTCTAAATTTGGTTGTCCATAAATTTTAATTGAGTTTTTAGTTAGTTCTGTTTTTATACCCATCATATTCAAGATTTTAGATCCCCAGTTTAATCTGGGGCTTTCTTTTTGATTGAGTTCAGACATATCCTTAAAATAAGAAGTTCCTTTTGCTCTTGCTGCAGCCAAAAAAATAATTAAAAATTCATCTATCGCACTACTATTTAATTCTGATGGACAGTTTATACTTTTTAGATTTTTTGAGCTTTGTATTAAAATATCAGAAATTTTTTCACCTCTATAATTTCTTTTATTTCTTAAAGATATTTTGGCACCCATTTTTTTTAAGATAATAATAACTCCTGCTCTTGAAGGGTTAATATTTACATCTTTAATTAAGAGCCTTGAATTATCTGTGAGTATTGTAAGCACCATGAAAAATGCACTTGAGCTTATGTCTCCAGGAATTTTATAATTAAACGCATTAATTTTTTTTGGTTTGTTAATATTTATAAAATCATATTTTTTTGTTTTTTTAATTTTGATAGGTATCTTTAAATATTTAAAAAGTAATTCTGAGTGATTTCTTGATTTTTTTGCTTTAATGAATGTTGTGCCTGATGAATTAAGTGCTGCTAGCATAACACTACTTTTACACTGAGCAGATCCTTTATTTTCAATGTAATTAATCCCACTTAATGATTGAGAACCTAAAATTGACAAAGGAAGCCTATTTTTTACTTTGTAATAAAATTTAGCTCCAAATTTTTCCAAGGGTATAGTAACTCTCGAAAAATCCCTTTTTGAAAGACTTTTATCACCTATTATTTTTATTTTTTTTGGCGATTTTATTAATAAGCCCAATATTAGTCTTCCAAGTGTACCAGAATTTTTAGCATTTATTACCAAACCATTTTTGTATTTAAAATTGTTAATCCCTTTTCCATAAATTTCACAATGAGCTTTACGCACTAATACCCTTATTCCTAATTTTTTTATTGCTTCTAAAGCAGCAACTACATCTTCAGACATTAATAGGTTATACCCTCTAGATTTTCCAATGGCCTGAGAGGCCAAAAGAACCCATCTTATACTTAAGCTTTTGTCTCCACTTACGACAATTTCTTTATCAAATTCCTCAATCTTATTATTAATTAATAAAATATTGGACATTTTAATTAAGTTTAAATTGGTCACCAAAATAATTTGACCGTGCAAGCTGGTTTTTTAATAGCTCTGTAGGTGTACCTTTAGCTATAATTTTACCCTTTGAAAGAATCATTGCTCTATCGACTATAGCAAGCAATTCTCTTGCCTGATGTTCACAAATTACAATAGAAAGTTCACTATTTTCCTTTTGAAGATTAATTAATATTTGTTTTAACATCTGTATCGAAAGTACATCTAGTGCTGCAAAAATTTCATCACATATCAAAATTTTTGGATCCCCAAGTAAAGCTAAACAAATTACAAGTTTACGTTTTTGTCCACCAGAGAGATATTTAGCTTTTATATTTAATAAATTATTAAGTTGAAACTTATTAATTAATTCATCTATTTTAGTAAGTCTTTTATTTTTATCTTTAATAATAATTTCTGCAATAGCGGTGAAGTTTTCTATTAACGTTAAGTCATGGAAATAACCACCGTGCTGAGGAACATATCCAATTTTAAACTTTCTAGTTCTCAAATAAATAGGAAGATCATTCACATCAATGGAATTAATAAGTATTTGACCAGAATTTGGTTTGACAAGACCAATTAGAAGATTAAATAAACTACTTTTACCAACACCATTAGGGCCTAGCAACCCTAAAATTTCACCTGGATAGATATCTAAATTGATATTATTTAAGATTTGTCTCTCTCCATAAGATAAGCAAATATTCTTAAATGAACATATTTGAATATTTTTTTTAAAACTTTTGATTCTAAATAATTTAATTTGGGACATTACTTTTGAATATTGCTTTAATTTTTTGATTTTTATCAATCATATAAATGTTTAAATTTTTTGTAATTAGATCAATCTCTATTTCATCAGCTAAAAGAGATGTATTTAAATTAGTATAATTAATATTATTATAAAGTTTTATTTTATGATCTCCAAAAAGTAGATTGGCATTATCACAATTTAGGTCATGTTCAGCATATTTAATGTCTATTTTATCTTCAAAAATAGTATCATAATTGATAATATTGTATGTGGCAAACAGAGCGTTTATAGAAATTTTTTCATGATCGTTAAAACCAATCTCAGCCTCTACATTTTGCATCAAAATTAGATTTGGGTTTTCATCAGATATTGTACCCAATTTTGCTCTAATTTGGTATTGGTTACCAATAGCATCAAAAGATTTGTATTCAATATTTTTCATTATATTGGAGGACTTTTCGTCTATATTTGAATAAATAATATCTTTTGAAATATCTGTAGTTTGAGGCGTTTCATTTAAAGAATATTGATAAAATAATAAAGCTGTAAATAAAAATATTATCAATAATATAAATATCTGAAAGATAATTTTTTTATTCATTTATTGAATTTCTGAATCGAGGATATTATGGATATGAAGAACTCCTATTGTTTTATTCTTAACATTGTTGACGCATACACATGTTATTTTTTTATAATTCATTATTGCTAGTGCTTTTTCAGCCAACATTTCCTTATCAACATAGATAGGTTTATTTGTCATAACAGATTTAACATTTAGTTTCTTTAAATCATCAGTACTTTGATTTAAACGTCTAATCGTTCCATCTGTAATTATCCCAGTTGTAATTCCACTTTTATTTCTAACTATCAATGTACCCAGTTTTTTTTGGGTTAGGATCCTCAAGGCTTTTGACATATTTAGGTTTTCGCTAACAAAAGGAATTTTTTTCCCAACACTCATTAATTCTTCAACAGTCCTTAGTTTTGCTCCAAGGTTTCCTGATGGATGGTATTTTTTAAAATCTTTTTTACTTACCTTTTTTTTATTAAGCGTTGATATTGCTAACGCATCTCCAATACTTAATTGACTGATAGTGCTTGATGTTGGTACGATGCCAAGGCCAGCCTCAGTGACTTCAGGGATAAGTAGTTTTATATTTGATGCTTTATATAATATGGAATTTTTTTTAGACATTATGCCGATTAAAGTAATTTTATTCCTGTTAGCATATTTTATAATATTTTTTAATTCTTCAGTAGATCCTGAGTAACTTATTAAAATTAAAACATCTTTTTTAGAAATACTACCAAGATCTCCGTGTGAACAATCATTTGCAGATAGAGAGAATGAAGGGGTTCCGACAGAAGAAAGAGTTGCTGAAATCTTTGCAGCTATCAACCCACTTTTTCCAACACCACATAATATTACTTTAGATTGACATCTTGATATTGCCTCAACAGCATCACTAAAAGAATTATTAATTGATTTTTTTAATTTTTTTAAGGCTTTTATTTCTAACTCTATTACGTCTCTTGCGATTTCTTTATAATTTTTTTTTTTATTTAATGAGCCCATATATCATCTTTAAATAAAGCTAAATCAAGATCAACTCTAGTCTTTAAAAATTTTAAGCAATCATTATACAAATCAATTCTTTTTTCTCTAACAAGAATTTTATTTAATTCTTCATGAATTTTATGCAAATAAATAACATCGTTTGCACAATATTTAAGTTGAGCTGGTGATAACTCACCACCAAAATCAGAACTTTGAAATTGTTTACTAACATCAATGTTCATAAACTCTTTAATCAATGTTTTGAGTGAGTGACTATCAGAATAAGATCTGGCCAGTTTTGATGCTATTTTAGTATCAAGAATATTTTTAGCATCTGTTTTTAAATAGTATTTGATGTGTGCTATATCAGCTCTTCCATAATGAAATATTTTTGCGACTGAGTCATCCAAAAGAATTTTATTTAAATTTGGAGCAATATAGTTTTTTCTATCTAGTTGAACAATATGGGCATCAGAATTACCAGTTGATATTTGAATGAGACATAAAGGGTCACGCTTAACATTGAGCCCCATAAATTCTCCATCTACTGCTATAATATTGCCTAAGTCTAAATCTTCTGGTAGATCACCCTTGTGAAGTTTAATATCAATATTCATTTTTAATTATATATATATGAAAGCAAAAAATTGTCTAATTTTTGGTGGTAGTGGTCAAATAGGTCGTCATTTAATAAGAAAGCTTACTAAAAATAATTATAAAGTAACTGTGGTTACTAGAAACCTTCATCAAAAAGGATATGCAATAAAGACTCAAGCTAATGCAGGTTACATAGATATTGTGGAAGCCAATATTTTTGACGAAAAAAAAATTAGAAAGCTTTTCTCCCAAACTGATATTTGTATAAATTTAATTGGTATTTTATATGAAAATGGAAAAGGAAACACCTTTAAAAATATCCATTCCATTTTTCCATCCATTTTAGCTAAACTTTGTAAGGAATATAAGATCCAGCAATTTATTCATTTATCTGCACTAGGTATTAATAAGGCTATAGATTCAGTGTATGCAAAAAGTAAATTAGAGGGTGAATTAAATATTCAAAAAAATTTTCCTCTAGCTACAATATTAAGACCTTCAGTTGTGTATTCGGTAGATGATAATTTTACTACAAATTTTATGACCTTATTAAGTAGACTTCCATTCTTTCCACTTTATTATAATGGAGAGACTAAGTTTGCTCCAATTCATTGTTCTGATTTAACAGACACCATTCATTATGTTGTTTCTAAAAATATTTACTCTAAAATTGTAGAGTGTATTGGGCCTGACGTCTTATCTTTAAAAGAAATTTTGAAAAAATTATTATATTTAATAGGTAAAAAAAGATTATTAGTACCATTACCTCTTTTCGCAGCAACTATGTCTGCTAAAGTATTTCAATTATTTCCAAAACCACTTCTAACAATAGATCAGCTTACACTTTTAAAATATGATAATGTTCCTTCAGACAAATATCAAACGAATGCTGACATTGGAGTTCCAAGTACCAGAGTATTTGATAATGAAGTAGAAAAATATAGCTATATGTGGAGAGAAGGTGGAAAATTTTCTACAAAAAAATATAACCCTGCTAATTCTTAATAGAATTCCTTATACTAAAATTGTATGATTATTTATGATAATTAAAATTATTTACTTTTTAATATTCTCAATTTTCTCTTTCTTAATTTATCTAATCATAAAATCTCTGATCAGGGGATTTAATGAAAAGAATAAAAAATAAGATTAATTAAATTTAAAAATTATTAAGCAGTGTTAATTTTTTTATCAATATACTGAGGTGTCTCTTCATCTTTATCAGCTACAGGCTCTTCTTTTCTTCCTTTTGGCTGATAGGCGTATAGCAAATGAAGCTTGCAATACGAAAAATCTTTCAGGGATGATCGTCCACAAAAATAAAACGATTTTTCTTCAGGATGGCCGATAGGCCATTTACAAGAGCTCTCATCTAGTTCCTCTAATTTCTTAGGATTTTCTGGTTCAAAATCTTTTTCAATAATTAAGGATTGAAACTTGCTTTTTCTGCCTCTTCTTTGTTTGGAAGGGTTTTCATCCGAACCATTATCAAAATTTTGACTTGAAGATGCGTTTCTAGTTTTAATTTTTGATGATAAATTTAATCTATGAGCTTTGCCAATTACTGCATTTCTGCTAATACCACCAATAATTTCAGCGATTTGGCTTGCAGTGCTTCCTTTGCCCCAAAGTTCTTTTAACTTATCTATTTTTTCTTCGTTCCAACTCATATTCTATATTTAGTATGTTAATTAATTGTTATAACTATATATAGATCACACAAGATTAAAAAAAAGACAATAGATTTTTCTGTTTTATACACATCTTTTTTTAAAATTTATATATGATTACTTATGGTTGAATTGAATAAAAAATATCATATCGAAGTTAAAAAGTTTGGATTTGTAAACTGGATTGGCTTTAAAAGCCTATGGCTTAAGGAGTGCAACAGGTTTATGACAGTTTGGCAACAAACTTTGCTATCTCCACTTGTTTCTAGTTTATTATTTTTATCAGTTTTATCATTAGCTTTAGGCAATAATAGAGGAGATGTGCTTGGTTATTCTTTTATAAATTTTTTAGCACCCGGCTTAATTGCGATGAGTATTTTAACACAATCATTTAGCCATTCAGTTTCCTCACTAATGATAGGAAAAATTCAAGGAAACATTGTTGACATGCTTTACGCGCCACTTTCAGCACTTGAAGTGTCGATGGCAATAATATTAGCAGCCTTAACAAGAAGTTTTTTGATAGCTATAATTTCAATAGCTGTTTTTTCATTAATAGTTGATATTACAATTTATAATATTTTTTATATTTTTGTATTTGGGTTCTTGGGTGCATTTATACTTGGAAGTCTTGGTTTTATAACTGGTCTCTGGGCTGAAAAATTTGATCATACAGCGACTGTAACAAATTTTATAATAACTCCATTGAGTTTTTTATCAGGTGTATTTTACTCTATAGATAAACTACCAGAGTTATTTCAGAAGATTAGTCACATAAATCCATTTTTTTATATGATTGATGGGTTTAGATATGGCTTCTTAGGAAAATCAGATGGATCAATAACAGTAGGCTTAATCTATCTAATCATATTAAGTATCGTTATGTGGTATGTTGCTTTTCTTCTTTACAAAAAAGGTTATAAAATTAAATCTTAGTTAATGAGTGCTTTAGCAAAAAATTATAATAGAAGAAAAATTTCCTTTAAATATGGCAAGGGAAGTTTTTTATATTCTACTAATGGAAAAAAATATTTAGACTTTGTTCAGGGAATAGCAGTTAATTCCTTGGGACACGCAAACCCATATTTAGTAAAAGCAGTTAACAAACAATCAAAAAAACTTTGGCACGTTTCTAATGCGTTTATCATTCCAGAGGGAGAAAAATTAGCTAAAAGATTAGCAAAAAAAACTTTTGCAGATTTTATTATTTTCCAAAATAGTGGAGCAGAAGCTACGGAGGCTGCAATTAAAGCTGCTAGAAGATATTTTTATTCGATAGGACAACCTTCAAAAAATAGAATTCTTTGTGTTAAAAATTCATTTCATGGAAGAACGTTAGCTACAATTTATGCTAGTGGATCAAAAAAGATGACAGAGGGTTTTGGACCAAAAGTTGATGGATTTGACCACTTTGAATTTGGAGATCATAAAGATTTTAAAAAAAAGATAACAAAAAAAACAGCTGCTATTATGGTTGAAACTGTGATGGGAGAAGGGGGAATTAAAACCATTCCCAATTGGTGTTTAAAAGAATTAAGAAAAATTTGTGATAAAAAAAAAATTTTATTAATCTTAGATGAAGTTCAATGTGGAATTGGAAGAAGTGGGAATTTTTTTGCATTTGAAAATTCAAAAATCAAGCCTGATATTGTGCCAATAGCAAAAGGTATTGGAGGGGGGTTCCCATTGGGTGCAGTCTTAATGAATAAAAAAGTAGCATCAGGAATGACAGCTGGAACTCATGGGTCAACATTTGGTGGAAATCCGCTGGCTATGTCTGTTGGAAATGCTGTTTTAGACCAAATATTAAAAAAAGGGTTTCTTTCAAATGTTAAAAAACTATCAAAATACTTTCATTCAGAATTAAATAAATTGAGAAAAGAATTTCCTAAAGTAATCAAAGAAGTAAGAGGTGTTGGTTTACTAATAGGACTACAACTTCATAATGATCAAACAAAATTTATACAGAAACTAATGAATAATAAATTATTAACGATTAGAGCAGCTGAGAATGTCATTAGAATATTACCTCCTCTAAATGTCAAAAAAGAAGAAATAAATATAGCAATAAATATTATTAAAAAAGTGTGTTCTACTTATAAATAAAAATGAAACATTTTATCAACCTTAAAGACATATCTTCAGCAGATTTGAAAAAGATCATTGCTGATGCAAAAAAAAGAAAACAAAAAAGAAAAAATTATAACACTCTAGAAGTTGATAAAGACAAACCTTTAAAAGGTAAATTACTTATTCAAATGTTTGAAAAGGCAAGTTTGAGAACGCGATTGAGTTTTTATCTTGCAATAAAACAATTAGGTGGAGGAACTATAACTCTTAGAGCTAACGAATTGCACTTAGGAAAAGGTGGAGAAAGTCTAGCAGATACAGCCAAAATCTTATCAACTTATGGAGATGGTTTTATGCTGAGAACTGACAGTGATGAAAAAATAGCAGAATTTAGTAAATATTTAAAGATACCTGTAATAAATGGTTTAAGCCCATCATCTCATCCAACTCAAGTGCTATCAGATATTTTTACAGTTGAAGAAATTAAAAAAAAATCTATTTCTAAATTAAATATTTGTTGGATTGGAGATTCAAATAATGTTCTGAATAGCCTGATTGCTGCTTCAGTTAAATTTTCTTTCAACTTAAACATTGGCTGTCCTAAGAACTATGAGCCTAAAAAATTTGTATTAGATTGGGTTAAAAAAAATAAAAGAAAAATTAATATTTTTAATGATGCTAAAAAAGCAGTTAAAAATGCTGATGTAATTTTTTCAGATAAAGTAATTTCATTGAACGATAAAGTTAATAAAAATAAAAAAACTAAAGATTTTAAAAACTTCCAAATTAATTCAAAGTTGATGAGTTTTGCTAAAAAAGACACAACTTTTTTACACTGTCTTCCAAGAGGAGAAGAGGTTACAGGAGATGTTTTTTTGGGAAAAAATTCTGAAGTATGGTTACAGGCTCTGAATAGAGTGCATGTTCAAAAAAGTATCTTGTTATATTGTTTTGGTAAATTAAGGTAGTAACTTGGGACTGTCACTGCTTTGATTTAGATATTTAATTACAGAAGCTCTGTCTTTCTCTTTTCTTAAACCAGCATATGACATTTTAGTGCCTTTCAAATAAGATGAAGGCTTTGTCAGGAAACCATTAAGCTCCTCAAACGTCCACTCTTTACCATATGAAGCTAAAGCTTTAGAGTATTTATAATCATCTACTCCACCAACTGCTCTACCAACAACATTGTATAATGCAGGGCCAATCTTATTTTTCCCACCTTTATTTATTGAGTGACATGCTGCACATTTTTTAAAAATTTTTTCACCAGAAGCAACATCGCCTAGCGCCATTATAGTTGCAATATCTACTTTTTGTTCAACTTCAGCAACTTGAGATGTTGAAGAGGCTAGTTGCCCTTCTACTTCAACTTTATATCCAGGGTTTTCTGGTTTATTTACATGAAAGACACCATCTGCAATCTTTCCTAAACCGATTACAAGTAGTGCAACCATTAAAATTGCTGCAATAATTTTATTAAGCTCGAACGAATCCATATAATTATTAATATTTTGCAGATATAACATGTAAATTAAAAAAATACTTAATTTTTAATATTTAATTTTGCGTCTGTTAGACGCATAAATCGGTAAATTTATAATGGCTAAAACGTTAATATTAATTCCATCAAGAATGTCGGCAACTAGATTACCGGGAAAACCACTTTTAAAAATTAATAATTTATCAATAATTTCTCATGTTTTTAAAAAGGCAGAAGAAGCACAAATTGGTGAAGTCGTAGTAGCAACAGAAGATAAAGAAATACTTGATGATGTTGAAAAAAATGGAGGTAGAGCCATTTTAACTGGTAGCACTCACAAGACTGGTACAGATAGAATTTTTGAGGCTTATGAAAAACTCAACATCAAGGACATTGATTTTATACTAAACCTACAAGGAGATGAGCCAAATATCGACAAAAATGATATTATAAATTTAAATAACCTCATGATTAATAACAACTCTGAAATTGGAACATTAGCAGCAGAAATTAAAAGTGATAAAATGTTAAATGATCAAAATGTAGTTAAGGTTATTACGGAGTCAAAACTAGAAAAAGATAATTTTCCAATAGCATTAAATTTTACTAGAG
>Ga0222661_1000332_pt1 | contig 19607 bp, 18 predicted proteins | sample AntAcemetagen551_FD_179851 | JGI IMG/M metagenome (GOLD analysis project Ga0222661, IMG submission 179851) | Saline water microbial communities from Ace Lake, Antarctica - #551 | ecosystem: Environmental > Aquatic > Non-marine Saline and Alkaline > Saline | place: Antarctica: Ace Lake...
GCTTGAAGATTATTTCTGATCTTTCTATATTGTAGTTTAAATTCATTACTATTCACATAATCATGTAACTGCTGTAATTTTGAGGAGATATCCTCTTTTATATTGTTGCTTAGTGAATTTTGTTGAATGATTAATTTTCTAGACATGTCTACTACATATTGAAAAACAGATTCATCAGAACAAATTGTAATTCTTCCACCTTCTCTTAATTCCATGACACCTTTTGATTTTTTAGGCATTACTCTTGTAAAAATTATACCTAACATCGCATCTTCACGATGCATATCATCAATTAACTTACCAACCCACTTCTCATCAAAATTTAAAACATCTTTACTTTCGTGCAAAATTTTTCCAACTTCTTGCTGTTTGTGATGTACAAATTGAATTACATCAGCACCTCTTTTACCTTTTTTAACCGGCTCGTATTGATCCATTGGAAACTGTTTTTTTAAATACTCTTCAATTAACTCTTCTTGAATTTCACCTTTTCTTTCGACAGGTGATTGGCTTGCAACACGTGCTTGCGCTTCCGCATTAGTTCTTACTCTATCTAAATCGATTTGATGAGCTTTTTTAATTTTTACCATCTCCTCTTTTAAAACTTCGTTATCTTTTTTATCTCTTTTAGCTTTAGCCTCAGCTTCATCTTTTATCTTTTTAGATTGTAGATCTACTGTTTCTTTGAATTTTTTAACCTGCACTGCTGCTAATTTTTCAGCTTCTTTTTTCTGTTTTATAGCGGCTTCTTGTTCAATTTTTACTAATTGTGCCTGATGTTCTTTATCTTGTTTTGAAACTTTAGCCTTATAAGCCTCTTCAATTTCTTTTTGTCTAATAGCAGATTTTTGTTTTTCTTCAGCTTCTAATTTTTTTCTAAGTTCTTCTGCTTGATGCTTAAAACCTTCCTGTATTGGGAAAGATTTACTACAATGTGGGCATTTAATTTCTTGTTTTGTGCTCATTTAAGCTCCTTTTTTGTTTATATTTTTTTGGTCTAGTAAATATTTAATCAAATGGTAAATGGCCAGTGTATCTTTAGAGCAGTACTCTATAAGGTTTTTCTTTACTTCATTTTTCTCTTCTTTTGATGTTTTTGGATCAGTATAAAGAAACCAAGCCAACATAGCATCCGCACCTCCTGCCATGCTGTCATCTTTATTATAAGCAATGTCTCCAGGTATAGATTTTACAATTTCTTTTATTGATGAACTCCCATTCATAAGAGGTGAATAGAAGTTTTCAGTGACTATTTTTTTTGTATCAACTACTCTATCAATTAATTTAGTAATTTTCTCAGATAGGTCTTTAAGGTTATCTTTCTTTAATAATTTTTGTAATACAGATATTTCGGTACTAGCACTATGTGCAAATATTGTTCCTTTGCTACCAATTGCATCTAATAAACTTTCAATAAAATTTCTTTCTATGTTCTGATCTTCAAAATCTAAAAAGGATTTAGCTTCTTCTAATTTTATTTCCTCTTTTATCGAATCCCATCTATGGACTGACCATTGAAATGGTAATGGATAACTGGGTTCTGTTCCTTTAATAATTGGCACTCCTTGTATGGCTGTTTCGAAATCCATAAAATAATAAGGCCAAGTATAATCTTTAAAAATATTTTTTAAGTTGTCACTAAACCAGGGTTTATTTTCTTTATGTGCTTCTTGTATTATTTTATAAAAATTTTCTGCATAACCTTTTCGATTTTTGAACAAAAGTTCTTCTGGTACTTCTTGTAAATCTTTATTTTTTTTGTCCTTAAAATATTCAGTTATTTTTTTGTCTACAGAAACATAAGGTAAGATTGTATAGGGGGTAATTTTTGTTTTAGGCGATAAGGCTTTACAGTTTTTTTCATAACTACATTTGTGTGGTTTTTTACAATGAGAGCCCATTTCTATATTTGGGCTTGTAGTTTTTTTATTTATTAAAGGTTCTAAAGTTTTAATATAATTAGGAACTTCTTTCTCCTCTAACGATATCACATCAGTCATTATTTCTTCTAATATAAGATCAGTATATTTATTATCTCCATTATAAATAAATTCTTTATTAATATAAATTAATTTAATATTTTTTAAATTAACTCCACTTTTTTTAAGTATGAAAGTTTGAATTGATAAATCTAACAAGTATTCTGTTTTTAAAACACTTTTTTTTTCTTCAATTTTAGTTGTGGCTTTTGCCTCTAATAAATCCCAACCATCTTTATTTTTAATCAGAACGTCGGTTCTCACTAGAGTATTTTCAAAAATAAAGGCACCCTCATAGATAACATTAATATCTTTAGACTTTAGCGCTTCTTCAGTTTTACTCACCACATCTTTGATATCAAAATTATCTGATAAATCTAAGCCTTTTCCATAATTTTTCCGAACAATTAAGCCAAAACGATCCCCTTTATGAAATTCTGCATTATCTCTTATTTTAATTGGCTCATGAAAGTTAAACCAAAGTTTCTTAACACACTGAACTCCATCTTTAATGTTGGTTTTATCTAAGTTATAAATTTTATCTGTCATTAGTGTACCGACCTTACTTTTTGTGCAGCTTCAAATTCTATTTTACCTACCACCAACCTAAGATTAGTCATGATTTTTTCCCATTTATGATTGTGCTGATTGGGATTAAGCCAAGGTAAATCATCATATTCTAAATCTAGCATAGAACACAACACGGTATCAATGTTAGTTAATAGCTTTTGTCTCTCTTCAGGGCTGTTTTCATAGAACAGTTGTATCAATTTATTATGCTCTTCACTGCTTTGTAGTTTTGTAATCTTTTTCTTACTCATATTACCTCTTTCTGAAACAGAGGGTTATTTGGTATAAAAATGAAATCTTCTAAAAATTAACTTTCTCATTACCAAGATAAACCTTTGTTCTTTAAGTTTATTTTATAGGTAAATATTTATGAAAATTATTCTAACCTTCTTAACAACCTTGAAAAGTTATTAAGGCTTCGTCAGAATTAACATTAAGGATTAGTAAATATACTCTCAGAAAGTTATTAACAAAGAAGTATATATATTAATCCTTAATATATTATAAAAACTTACCTTTAATCAACTTACACTCTTCTACAAAGCCTTCAATATAAATTATTGGTGGAATGGACATGTAAGACTCATTTCGTACTCTCGAAATTTAAAAAACCCAACGGTAGTAATACTTTTGGGGTTTTTTTCGTTCTAAAAAGTAATGAACAAAGTAATGAATGAGTAATGAACATTACTTTTGAAATGGTATTGTTTTAACTACACAAAAGAATACCTAGCAATTTCAAAGTAGTAAAATAGATGTTGATTTGTTAGGGTCTGGGTTCATGAAAAAACTTTTAGGTGTTATATTTTTAAGCTTGTTGTTGAGTGGGAATGCTTACTCAAATGAAATTCCAGACTATATTGATGATATTAACGAAAACATAAAAAAATATGGTTGGAAGATTGATGATTCTTATTTTATGAATAATAAAAATAACGGCAATTTTATTGAAATAGTTACTATGTCTAACAAAGGCTGGATAATTAAATGTGGAATATTTTATGTTTTTGAAAAAATTCAGCGTGTAACTTGTGGGGCACCATAATTAACATGAAAAAACTTTAACGTATAAGATCAATATTTCTTTGAGTAAAATATTTGAATTCATTAAGCTTTCCACCATATCTACTATGTTTAAGCATACTCTCATTAATTTTTAAATATTTTCCATCATCAGGTTTGGGATCTTCCCACATTTGTGCAGATTTAGCATAATCAGGAATTGTTTTTCTCATACGTGCATTTTTTTTTTTTATTTTCTCATGCTGCAATTTAAAATAACTGGGTCCTAATTCCTTCCAGATTGGCATCTCCCACTTAATATTATTCCAGTTTGGAACCTTTCTTATATCCAGATAACTGGGAGAGAATTTTTTGTTATGTCTCTTTTCAGTTACTAGCTTATGCAAGTTAAGTGTTTCTTGATAGGCATCAAATTTTTTTTCAGAAAACCATTGATATTTATAATTAAATTCAAAAATTTCATTATTTAATTTTCTACAAGTATCAATTTTTTTTGACATTTTTGTTTTGATTAATTTAATTATTTCTTTATCTTCTAAAATTGCGTTGCATAAATCACTCCAGTATGCTGGATCTACGTAATGTAGTGTACTGTGAAACTTGCCATCCTTTTTAAAGTTTGGAACCGGTTCTCCCATTAGCTTTTCATTGAACCATTTTTCTTCTTTAAGTTCTTTGTAATATAAGCTCCATAATTTTTTTGGATATTTAACTTCTACATTATACTTTGATTTTAAATTAAGAGCCTCACTCATCCTGAGCCGCAAATACCTAGTAATTCTATACATTGTCCAGAAATGTCTTCTGTCGTAATGAAATTTACTTTTAAATACCAATGAGAATGCTTCTTTTGGAGTAACACCCAATATCTTCAACCCCTCTACTAACTCATTGTAAGTTTCGACTTCTATTAAATTATTTTCGGACATAATTTTCTAATCTCTTAGATATATGAATTTTAATAATATACTAAATTATTTTATACGTCGAGTTCTTAACGAACGTATTTTTTGTGGTAATTAGTAAAATTTTATTAAATAATTAAGAATAACGAAAAAAAGTGATTATGAGCAATAATGTATCGATTGTATTTTTTAACAATTAATGAAAGGAGAAAATAATATGAGTCAATTAACACTAACTTGTCCAAGCTGTAATGAAACTTTTTCTGTAGATCAGACATTACAAAACCATTTAAAGAATAAAAAACAAAAATATCAAGAGGAGACAAAAGTTAAGAAAAAACTTTTAAAAGAAAGGAATTTAGAAAAAAAGCTAGCGTTAAAACTAGCGTTAAAAGCTCAAAATGAAAGTGAGGCAAAAGTACAGGCTTTACGGTTAAAAGTTCTAGAGGCTGAAAGCGAGATATAAAAAAAAGATGGATAATGCTAAGTACGGGAAGCTAATAAGATTGATATCCATATTATCGCCAGAAGATCATCAAAAATTTTTAAATGATATAGATTTAATCCTTTGTAATTTTTTAGATTTAAAAATGGATGACTTGCCTTGGATAAATACATCTAAAAATGATGAAAAATGGGAACAGATACTGGGCAGTTTAAGATTGGTAATTGCTAGACTTAATTACGAATCTCAAATTGGAAAAAGGACGGTTCATTAATGCAAAATAAACTTTCTCATATATTAAAAGAAAGACTTGAGAATAGATTAGAATGGAAGGAATATTATGGATATATTATTATACACAAGGAGCTTGCAAAAAAAGCGAAAAAAGAATTTTATAAAGATAAGCCTCTGAAAAATTTTGCTTTAAAACTTTATTTTCTTCCATTAAATCTGTTCGGCTATCTTTTATATCTTAAGACCTGGCATTATTTTGAAATGGCTTGTAGGGAAATTGAAATGCTTAAAAAGGAGATGAATGATGAAGCAAATAAGTGAGTATTGGCGTAATGCTTATGCCAAATTTATAACATAAATTATTAGTACTCTAGGTTATGGATATAAAAAAAATACTTATACTAGCAATCTCTTTATGTTTTTTTTATAAACCTTTATTTGCAGAAACAAAATCTCAACTACCTTTAGAAATTAGTTATGAAAAATGTGCTGATCAAACCTTTAAAACTGAATATGGAAGTAAATACATTGATTATCTTAATAAACCCTTAAAGATTAAATTAACTAATAGTACTCCATACGAATGGTTTTACGAAGACTGCGAAGCAGAAAATTTAAATCATCCCATCACTTTTAAACTAAAAAACTCAGTTTATAATAATGAACTAGATGATTTAACAGCTAAAATTTTTGAGGTGTGTGCCGACCAAAAATATATAGATAATAATGGTGACACTTATAGTGAATTTTTAAGTAAACCAATTAAGACTAAGATATTTGAAGATGTTGAATATGATTGGATGATGGAAGGCTGCGAAGATGAATACCAGAATTATCCAATTAAGTTTAAACTAAAATATTCTTAATTTTATCTATTAAGGAATAAAATAATTACTCAGAAATTAACTGAATATCACTAAAGTATATTCCATCAAAATGCTTGTTTGCAAGTTGAACTATCTCTCTTTTACTAATACTTTTAATGATAGTTTCTATGTTCATTAACCTTTCTAAGTAAAGATTATTTTTATCTGCAGAATGAATAGCATTTAACCAAGTAGAATTAGATTCTAAGCTAGTCTTATAATCATTAATTAAAGTTAACTTTTTATCTTCAAATAATTTCAAGTCAAAATTACCTTTTTTAACTTCATCTAAAATAACATCTATTTTTTTATTAATTTCTTCAATATTTTTAGGATCAGCTCCGTAGCTTATATAATAACTTATAAGTTCAATTGGTTTATATACACTGTCATAATAATTAGCTGATATTGAATAAACTAAATTATCTTTTTCCCTTATTTGATCAAAAAATATTTTGTCAACAATTGAATGTAATAAGCTAGTTTTATATTTTTCCTTAATCGTGTTGTTAAATTTCTTATGATATAATCTATCTATATAAGCTTTTTTGGGATCCTCTTGTTCATACTTAATCTCTTCAGAACCTAAATTTATTCTAACACCACGATCAATATAACCATCTTTTCTATCTACTTTTGGAAGACTACCTATATACTTTTCAATTAACCTCTCAATTTCATCAAATTCAAAATCTCCAATAATTACAAAATTGAAATTGCCACCATCTTTAAATCGATCAATATAAAAATCCTGAACATCTTTAAGGTTTATTTGATTGTAAAACTCTTCTGTCGGGGACTTCATTCTAGGATGATTTTGATAAAGCTTTGTCCTATATTCTAAATTAGAAGCATGGGTGGGATTTTCTTTATCAATATTATATTGGCTAATTTTATCTTCTTTAAAGATATCTATATGAGTTTGATTAACCCTTAAATCAGTGAAGTTTAAGTATAAAAACTCAAACATTGTTTCTAAGTATTCATTAGTTGAATAACCCTTAATACCCTCTTCTTGACCATTAATAAAAGTAAATAAGTCTACAAAGTTATTAGGATATAAATTTTGTTTTTCCGTAACAGTTAATTCACCGATGTCTGCAATAGATAAGATACCACTAGTATATTTTGCAGAAGGATAGATATCATCACTTGCTTGTGAAGATCCACCTGAACTGTAACCTCTAATTCTAATTTGGTCCTTTTTAAAATCTGTTTTCTTTAAATAAACCTCAGGACCATTAGCTAAGGTTAATTTGATAACTCCTGTATTAGGGTACTTTGATCTCTTAACAATCTTAGATCCAACTAGATCTTCCTTAATTAATTTAACTTCTTTTAATGCAAATTCATAAGGCTCAATGTCTTTATTTTCTACTTCTGCATAAAGTTCTTTTATCTCAGCTTCATTAGGCAGGTTTTTAATATAACTTGGCGCTTCAATTTGAATAATTTGGTTTTTTGCTTTGATATAATTTTTAAAATAATTATTTAAATCGTTAACGGTAATAGAAGGCATTATCTCTTTCGTAAATTTTAATTCATCTTCAGAAGAGCTGATCATTTCATCGTCTAAAAAATGTCTCTGATATTCATTAGCAAAGTTTTCAGAACTACGAGTTTCTCTATTAATAATGTTTTGCTCTATGTTTCTTAAGTAATTTTTTTTAGCTAAATCTAGTTCTGAATTAAGAAAACCAAACTTTTCAATTTGTTTATTAAATGTTAAAAAATCCTTAATACCCTCTTTAACTTTAGCTTCATTTAATGTTGTTGAGATTATTTTGTATTCATCTAAATCAGAAATTTGATAACTACCTAATCCACTATATAAAAAGGCTATTTCATTTTTTTCTAGTAATTCTTCGATACGTCTATCGTAAATATTTTCAATTAAATCATAGATTTTATTATCCCGATAGTTGCTAAAAGTATTTAATTTTTGAAATTTAGTTTTTTCCCAAATACTAAAAGTAACACTGGTTGTTTCTTCATCTTGGTATCTAAAAAAATAGTTTTCTTTAAAATCAGGTATTTCATAATTAGGTATTTCTATTTCGTTATTTTTAAATTCTGAAAAACTCTCCGTAATTAAGTCTTTTATTTTATTAACATCAATATCCCCTATAACAAATAATCCCATCAAATTAGGCTGATACCATTTTCGGTAATAGTCTCTCGCATCTTCGTATTTAAAGTTTCTAATAACCTCAATATCGCCGATGGGTAGTCTTTCTAATAGAAGTGAGTTTCTGTAAAGATAGGGATAAAATTTATCTAAATATCTTTTAGTTGCACCTAAATCGCTACGCCACTCTTCTTCAACAATCTTTCTCTCCCTTTCAAAGGCTTCGTCCTCTAAAGTTAAATTATTACTAATATCTGCTAAGATTTTAATGGTGGTTGCAATATTTTCAGGATTATCACTTGGAATTTCATATTCATAAACTGTCTCAAAGTGTCCAGTCGATGCATTATAATGTGAGCCAATATCAAGGCCAATTGAGGACATGAACTTATCGAGTGCATTTTTTGGATAATTTTTAGAACCATTAAAGGCCATGTGCTCTAATAAATGAGCAAGACCTAATTGGTTTTCTTCCTCCATTATGGAGCCAGCTTTAATAACTAATTTTATATAAGCTTTATCTTTAGGTTTTTCATTTTCTCGAATGTAATAGGTAAAACCATTATCGAGTTTGCCATAAGTAATCCCGGCATCCATTGGAAATTCATTTTCAGCTCTTAAGACACTGGTAAATATAAGAAGGATAATTGAAAATATAAATAATAAGAGTTTATTCATAACAGCTAATACCATTAAACTTCGATAAGATATACGTATGCTTTTAATCGTGTCTAATTTAACTATTTATTATATAAGTCTAATGTTGTTGGATATTTTTAATTTTCTTTTCTTTTCAAATCTCCACAGAATAAAAAAAAGAAGTATTAACCCAGGTTGTAAAATTACAAAGATAACAATGTTAGCAAGTTCATAGCCCATCCCTGTTACCTCCCCTATAACTTCAAGTATCCATACACACCAAAGAAAGAACCGATCAATCATAAATTTTTATTCAATATTTGTCATTTCAACATCACATTTATAGTGCTCTAGGAACCTATCATTTTTATAATCGTACTTTGATAGGGTCATGCTAGGTTTTGTATCTCCATCAAGCAAAATCATTTGAAAGCCTAATTCATAATCTGCAAATCTTGCAGTTATCTGGTTTTCACCAATATCTAATTTATTAGCTTCAATCATGACAAATTCACCCTTCTCTTTATCAAAGTATTCAAGCCCTATAGCTTGCATTGTAAATTTTAAAGGGTCATGCTTTCTTCCAATGACTACATATTTCATATTAAGGCATGAGATTTTCAAACCTTGATCAGCGTTAGAGGTTGTTGGTAATAACAATAAGATAAGTAAAATAATTCTTAACATTATCTAACTATCCAAATCATTAAGGGTTTTACATAACTTATTGGCCTCTAAGACGGATGGAACAAGCTTATCTAATTTCCAGTTGTTAGTGGTTATATCAAAATACTTAGCTGCTTTAAAATCGACCCCATCTACTATCTCTATTTCATATTTTTGAAATTCATCATAGAATTCTTTTAAAAAATGCATGTATTCTTTAATAGGAAATGTACCCAAGCTAAACGATACCCTGTACCCCATTAAAAAAGGCGAAACACTAATAACATTTGCTGTTACATCTACACCGTTAATCTTTATTGGAATGTTTTTGTCTATTAATTGCTTAATATCTCCAGGTTTTTCATAAGTATAAAAAGTAAAGTTATTATAAACTTTTGTACAATCATCTTCGGATGAAATAAAAAAATTCAATGAATCTCCATGAGTAATTTCACCTGATACTCTGGCATAGGCTAAGCTGTTAAATTGATCGATGGTCCATTCCTCATGATCTGCTTGAGCCTGGTAAGCAATAACTAATAGAAACAAAAACAAGTGAGCTGATACAAAAATTAAGAACCGCTTCATGATTTAAGCTCCACATTTATTCCGTTTTTCTTAAGTATTTTGATTATTTTCTCCCAAATGATGCTGTTATGGGTGCTTGGACTGAGTTCAAACTTGAAGGTTTGTTTGTAAACTGGGCTGCAGTTATCATAAGCAATGTAAGCGCTTACATGACAGTATTTATTAATACCGTTTATTTCCATATATCAAAACTCCTATTGTTGGTTGTATTTTTAAGGGAAAGTAATTTGTAGTTTGTAATGGTTTCACTCCTTCTCTTATCGAAGGGTCTACGTAAAGAGGAATATAAGGAAAAAAAACGTAAACGCAAAAAAAGGAATGAAATCCAATGCATGATTCTACTTAGATCATTAATCTTTGGCTCCACTAAGTCTGAAATATGTTCTGAAAAAGATTTCAATTAATAAGATAAAACATTAGGATAAGTTGATATGGCTAAAATATTCCCATCAATTTTTCCACATGATCTAGATAGTCCTGAAATGAAAAAATTAGGAATTCAAACTGAATATGAAGTTTATAATAAACTTAAAGATTTATCTGATGATTTTCATATTTTTTGTGGACCAAAGTTTTTAAGAAAAAATTTACAAGGTCAAATAAGAGATGGTGAGTATTCGGATTTTATTATAATTCATAAACAAAAAGGAATTTTGTTTTTAGAGTGCAAAGGTGGACAGATTACCTACAAATCAGAGGAGGTAAGATGGTATCAAAATGGAAAACAATTAAAGAAAAGTCCTTTAAAACAAGCATTAGATGGTAAATTTGCTTTAACAGGACTATTGGGCTCTAAATTCTACAGAGATAAAATCAATATAAATGAAATACCAAGTATCCATGGAGCAATATTTCCCAATACCCCTAAAATAAAAGATATTTCATATGGTACCGACATCGAACCAGAGATGATTTTATGGGCAAATGATTATGATGATTTAGAAATTAATATTCTGAAGCTTTTAGAGCTAAATAAAAGTGGAAATGAAATAAATGAAGATACAATAAGTTTAATTCAAAAAATTTTATACGGAGAAACTTTACAAAGCCCATTTAAAGAAATTCTCAAATTAGGAGAACATCGTCAAGATTTAGAATTTGATCAAGATCAACAATCTTTTTTATTATCTATATTCAAAAATAAAAAAATGATTGTTGAAGGTTTAGCTGGTACAGGAAAAACAATTATTGCCGCTAAAATTGCAAGTCATGAAGACTTTAAAGATAAAAAAGTATTAATACTCACTAAAACTAAGGGGCTCTCTCAATTTTTAAAGATGTTAGCAAGGGACAGATCAAATAAAGATTTTAGAGTTTATGCCATAGATCAATTTGTAAAAAAAACTGCACTTAGATTAAATTTTCCAATGTCACATTTAAAAAGAGGTGCAAATCAAGAAGAACTAGATGAATATTTTAATAATTATGAACCCCAAATATGCTCTCAAATGTTTGAAAAATTTTCAGATCAAAAGTTTGATTTATTAATTATTGATGAGGCACAAGATTTTCACAAAAATTGGTTTAATCCTTTAAACGATATAGTTTCAGATAGTGGACAAATATTCTTTTTTTATGACCCCCTTCAAACAACTATTGAAAATAGCATCTCTAAGGTTTTAAGAGAGCCTGATAAAATCAATTTTCCTGTTTTCAACTTTAATGCAAATTATAGAAATAGTTCATCTATCAGTTATTTTCTATCAAAACTAATTGACCATAATTTTAAAGAATTTAATTTATCATATTCTAAACACAGCAAAGTTAACGAAGGTAAGCCACCAGAGTTAATAGAAGCTAATTCTTTTGATGAAATAATTGATCAAACTATAATTAAAGTAAAACACTTAATTACAAATGAAAAATTTAAACCAAAAGATATAGGAATTCTAGGTGTTGATAGTATGCTGCCAAGTAAATATGGATCAAATAAATCTATGACTAAAGAACTTACAAAAATTGGTTTAAAAGTTATAGGGGCTTGGGATTATTCCCTGCCCTATATGGACGTAAAAGAGGAAAATTCTATCTCATTTTCAGATATTAGAAGTTTTAAAGGTTTGGAAAAAAGAGTAATAATTCTAGTTAATTTCCAGGAAATTAACAAAGAAAATGCAGAAAAAATTTATACAGGATTATCAAGAGCAAGAGGTGAATTGATCGTGATCACACACAGCAAAGCAATAAAACAACTTAACGAGTTTATCTAAATGAAACTTAAGACTGTATTATTAAGATTAGGAAGTGAAAAATTAATAAAACTTATTGATGATGATATATTTAAAATTTTAAGATTAAGAAATAAGCAATTAATAAATCAACAAAATTTAACAGATATAGTATTACAAATAAACTCAGAAAGAAAATTGATTTCTGAATCAAAGACTCGTGAATTAATAATCGATGCGTTAAAAGAAAAAGAAGCCTACCTATTTGGTAAAATTTTTAATGTTCAGAGTAAAAATATTTGGGAAGCGCTAAAAAATATAAATTGTAAAAAACAAAAAAATTTAGATGCTTTTTATCAATTATTCGAAATAGACTTAATAGAAAAAATTAATTTTAAATCACCTGATGATAAAATAAACCCTATCGTTATTAGTCCTAGTTATTCTCTCTTTTCCCATCAAATTGATGTCTTAAATAAAATTAATAATTTATTAGAAAAACCTGTGAAAAAAGCACTCTTACATATGCCAACTGGCTCTGGAAAAACAAGAACAGCAATTAATATAATTTGTGATTTTTTAAAAGAAAATCCTAAAAGCCTAACTGTATGGTTGGCACATACAGAGGAGTTATGTCAACAAGCTCATGACGAATTTAATAAAGCTTGGGAAATAATTGGAAATAAAAAAACACTATCATTTAAATTATTTAAAAATTTTAGATATGATTTAGAAAAAATTTCCTCTGGCTTTGTTGTAATGAGCTTAGATTATGCATATTCCCTTACAAAAAAAGATCAAAGAAAATTTTTTGATTTAGCTAGAAATACTAATTTTGTTGTTATGGATGAAGCACATATGTCTATTGCAAAATCTTATAAACAGGTTCTAGAAATACTTGTCAATAAAGATACAAAACTATTAGGTTTAACTGCCACACCCGGTAGAGCTAAAATTACAAGTGATGAAAATGAAAAGTTAGCTTCTTTTTTCCATAAACAAAAAGCAACACTAGAGGTTAAAGGATATAAAAACCCAATTCATTATTTGCAAGAAAAAGGGTACTTGGCTGAAATTAAAAATGAAAAACTTGAGAACAGTATAGATATAGACAAAATTTTTACCAAGAAAGAACTGAAAGCAGAACTTGTCAGAATACAATTGGGTCAAGATTTAAGTGCTATTTTCATTAAGAAGCTATCTTCAAATGAAAAAAGAACCAACATGATAATTGAAAAAGCTATTGAGGAAAATAAAGACATTAAAAATAAGATTATTATATTTGCAGGGTCTTTAGATTCTGCAAATCATATTGATAAAATTTTAAAAATGGATGGCATTATTTGTGCATTAATAACTGGGGAAACAAATTTATCTGAAAGGCGAAATAATATTGAACTTTTTAAAGATTCCACAAGCGGATTAAATATTATAATAAATTATGGTGTTTTAACTACGGGTTTTGATGCCCCTAAAGCAAATATAGCTATTATAGGTAGACCCACACAATCAGTAACTTTATATAGTCAAATGATTGGCCGAGTAATGAGAGGTACGAAAGCTGGTGGAAACAAAGAATGTAAGATTGTAACTGTTAAAGATCCCTTATATGGTTTTAGAGATATGAGTGAAAGTTTTAAATATTGGGAAGAATTATGGGATTAAATTATGTCTGAAAAATATGAAATATTTTCTGCAGCATTTTCTGCAAATGCATTAAGAGCCACAGGTTTTAAGAGCACACATTATGCTTTGGCTGAATTAATTGATAATAGTGTTCAGTCAGCTATAGAAGATAAGAAGAATAAAAACTGTAATGTAGAAGTTATAGCAATTGATAAAAATCAAAGACTATCTAAAATTTTAGTTATAGATGATGCAGGTGGCATGACCCCTGAAATTTTAAGAAAATCCTTAGGTGTTGGAAGAGGTAGAGCAACCGAGGAAACTAAAAAAAATAGAGTTGGACAAGGTAAAACCTCTAAATTTGGATTAGGTTTAAAACAAGCATCACTTTCTCAATGCTCTAGATTTGAAGTTTATACTTGGCAAGGTGATGATGTGTATATGAGTTATCTTGATAATGCATTAATGGATGAAGGAAAGTTGAAATATGTACCGGAGCCAATTAAGCAAAATATTCCAGAAGAACTTTTAAATATTATAAAAACAAAAAAAGGTAAATCAGGGACCTGTATAATTTGGTTTGATATTTCTCCAAAAACTACCTGGAAAACCTCTTTTGGATTAATGAAAAATGCCGAAATGGAATTTGGAAGAATGTATAGACATCTAATCGACTCTAAAAATGTAAATATAAGTTTAAACACTTTTAATGAAATTTCAAAAGGTGTATATAGTGAAGTTAGCTCTAAACCAGTAAGAAAAAATGATCCATTGTTCTTAATGAAGAACTGTATTATTCAAGATGTGGATTTACATCAAGCCCTGCCAGAAAATAGTAAATATTTTGATTACGTTGATACAGAAGAGTTTAGAACTGAAAGTGGATCTAAAATTTTTATAAAATATACTGTAAGTAATAAAAAATTTAGAGAAAGTGCAGTCGGAGGAAGGAATCAACTTAATACATTACTGGGTAAGGTTGATGGTGTTAGTGTTGTAAGAAATGGAAGAGAATTAGAAATAAATAGATCTTTTATGACAAAAGATCCTAGAGAAAGATTTATTGGTGTGGAAATAAGTTTTGACGCAACAGTTGATGATTTAATGGGTGTTGATGGAAAAAAGCAAACAGCTGCAAATTTTTACAAAAGAGACATACAGGATTTAGCTGAAGATGAAAATAAAACACCTATTCAATACTTAAATGACATTGATGAAAATTTATCAGGTGATGAGGTGGTGTTAATTAAGATATCAAACTCTATAACTAATCGTGTATCAACCCTTACACAACAGATTAGAAATATAAGAAAAAATATTTTAACTAATAGAGGTCACGGATCTGCTGAAAAGAGTGGCTCTGATGCGCTTGATGATAGAGATAAAAAGACTCAATCGGACAGAGAATTTATAGCAATCTCAGATGCAGAAAAAATGGATTTTATTAAGAAACAATTAGAGGAAGCAGGTGATGAAAATGTAGAGGTAAATGCTGCTGATATAGTTGGTAAAAAATTGAGGTTTCACTTTACGGATGTAGAGTTACCCCCTCAATTTTTGTTCGATATTGAGCTAAAGGTTGGGATTTACAACATTAAATTAAACAAAAAACACCCTGCTTTTTCAAATTTTTTTAAATTACTTGCGGATCAAGATGATGAACTTAATAATGGGCATGACGAACCATCAGCAGAAAGAGGTTTGAAATTACTACTTGAATCCTGGGCAAGATTGGAAGATGAAGCATCAGAATCATTAAAAGAACAATTGCAAGATATAAGACTCGAATGGGGTAAGTTAGCGAGATTATTCTTTAAAAGTTAATCTTTAAGTGAGAGTCTTTCTGAAAAGTTAGGCTGATCACAAATTATATTAACTGGTTTAAAATATTTTATATAATCATACAGATTTGCTTGTAATAATTTAACATCCTGTCTGTAAGGTTTTGGATCATCTACTAAACCATCATGAATAATTGATGATAGACGTCCAAAATATATCTCTTTATTTTCTTCTGCTTCAAGCTTTTTAATTAACCAATTAAATATTTTAGATTGTAAAAAACTTTCATTTAATTCTTTTTCTAAATCTTTTTTACTAACATTTGTTAGACCAAACAAATCTAAATCATGAATAATATTATCTTCTTTTTTATCTACATTCTCTAAAAGATATTGAATATTAGACCACGGAAAATTATTAACCCATAGCTTATTAAATTTTTCTTTAAAACTATCATTAACTATTTGAGGAAAATTAGGAATTTTAGGTTTTTCAATTTTTGGTAAATTTTTCTTCCATTCTTCTAGTTCTTTAATAATGGTGTCATTTACCAAAACAGCATCATCAATTAATTGATTTATAATTTTTAAGTCTTCTTCTAACGCTTGCACTTTAATACCAATTTCCTGATTAGCTACAGGAACTAAACTCATTCCACGACCAGTTAAATTCGGACTACCTACGAATAATATATCATCATCAACTAACATTACCTTAGCATGGAGGTCTTTTAAAACTTTAAAGGTCCAACCATTTTCTTTTGCTAAATAATAACACTCTAAATCAGATGACCCTTGTGCAAGATCTCCCTTATCCCACCTAGCAACTATCGTACACTTAATATCTTTTTCTCCAATTTTTTCCTTTAACCAATCAACACCTATTGCTTTTACATATGCTGATAAAATAACTACAGATTGCGTGGAGTTTTCTAAAGCGTTACCAAGTAAATTTCGAAAGGTTTCAGTATTTAATAAACTGCTTCTTGCTGTGCTAAATGGAAAGTCACTGTTCATTATTTATGACAAATTAAACAAGACGAAGAGACATCGTCAAGTGCTAGATTTTCCTCTATGTTAAGATCTTCTCCTTTTAGGAAAGGATTTGACTCATGTTTCTTTCTCTTTTTCATTTTTAATTTTTCTAATTGTTTTTCATGATGTGCTTTGATCTTTGCAATATTTTCTGGTTTCTCCAGTTCCTTTAAAGGTAATCCTTTAATCCAAGTAAAGGGACTGTCATGTTTATCAGAAGTTTTCTCGAGTGATTTTGCGTGCTCAAATGCTTCGGGATGATTTTCCTTTAAACCCACCCACTCTGATTTTTTTTGAAAAAAACAAAATGTGCATCCAGATCTTGATCTCCATTTATAATAGTCGGGCAACCCTAACCCGCTTGTTTCTAAAATTTCCATCACAGCTTCTTTATCAATAGTGTCTTCAATGAAGGGAAATCTCGCTTTAATCAATGGATTTGTGGGTTTATATCCAACTCTTCCACGCTCATCATAACGAATACCTACATAAGTAATAATTTCCTGACCTTCATCAAGTGCTGGTTTTAACCATTTCTCCATAGACTTTAGTTTCATCTCAATCGTGCACCATCTAGCCATCTGGGATGGGAGAAAGTTATTATATTTTTTCATATAATAATCAAAACTATTAGTTGGGTGAATATAATGGATGGGTTTATCTAAACGTGTTTTTAATTTATCTAAAAACGAATAAGTTTCTTTAAGCTCATAACCTGTGTCTGTAAAAAAATATTCAACATCTATTTCAGGATGTTTATTATTCATATGAACTGCAAGAGCTGCACTGTCTTTTCCACCTGAAAGACCTAAAATATGTTTTGTTTTTTTCATGCTAATTCTTTATTTTTTTTGTTAGAAAAATTCATAATCTTTCTTAATACTTTTAAAACAACCTCACCCTTCTGAGACTCGTTTAGATTTTGTGTTTCTAATAATTTTAAGACATCTTGAGAAATTTTATCAACCGTGTTGCTTTTATCATTTTTAAATTCATAGAACTTTGATGAACGCTCAGGATTTTTTCCATCAAAGATTGCTATATCAATAATTTTAGTATCAGAATGATTTTCACGCAATGTATGAAGTCTATAAGAAACAATAAAGTGTCTAACCATTTCTTCAATTGCTAACATGGCATTCTCATAATCCTGATCACTCCATTCATTAGCAGGTTTATTTGCAGCATAGGAAATAATTTGCTCAAGCCACTTATCATCTGATAATTCATTAATTTTTGCAGAAAATGGATCTAGGGGCCCAATTTTTTTAGCCCAAAGTTTAATAGTGTCAAAATCGATATCTGAAATATTAGGGTCTGATTGAAATATTTTTAGAATTTGTGATTTAAAGTTTTTAAGAAGTTCATCAAATACTTTGTCTAATTGAGAATATATTTTATCAAACTCATTAATTAATTTTTTAGGATCTTCAGTTCCACAAATTTCAGGTATCTTTTTATATAAAAGTTCATAAGGATTTTGTGTGGATAACAACTCGTCTCTTAATACTAAAACTCTTTTATCATTAAAGTTTCTAGTTTTTCTAGCGTAATCTGGAAGTTTATATGCGTTAACAACTATTGGCTTTAATACATATAAAGGTGTTGCATTTTCAATTGGCTTTTTATCTAAGAATTTAGTTTCAACGTATTTTTTAAATTCATCTAATATTTTCTGTTTTTCTCCTTCAATTTTAACAAACATGATCTTTAATGTTTCAGGTAAATGATAAAGTCTTTCAGCAATTCTTTGATCAAACTCAGTTACTAAACTCTCACGCCCTTGTTCATCTTTATTATAAAGGGCACATGTACCTTCAGATATCTTAAAGAAAATAGAAATTAGTATAGGTAGTACTCCTATCTTAATACCAAAGGGCTGTTTGCAAAAATGAGTATAGATATCATTTAAAACAACAGGCTCTTTAGAACCCTTAATTAATTTTAAAAACTCTTCATATAGGTTCTTTAAACTACTGTTTTTGCAGTTTTTGATTGAAAATTCATAGTCATCACCTTTTTTAACGTGGAGATTATTAGTTTTAATCAATGATAAATAAATACCAAATTCTGATGGATGACCCTCCATACCAAGGTTTTTAAGATGGCTTGAATTAAATATTTTTTGAATAAGACTAGTAGCTCCTCCCATAGACATTGCAGATAATTTATCTCTAACAACAAGCTCATTTTGAATGATGGGAGTTGCATGAAATACTTCATCACTAACTGTTGAGGCTATAGAAGATGGATTGCTCATTTCTATTTTTTTATTATTAAACACCCAATTGGCATTTTCAAAATTTAGATATAGTGAGTTAAATAATAAGTTTTGGTAAGCAGATAGTCTTCCATTTAATTCTTTCTTAGCGATTGCATCACCTTCAATTGCTAGAACTGTAGATTTAACACGCTTTAACGCTGCAATCTCTAATGCATGATTAAAGAACTCTAAGTAAGTTATAGAGCTACCAATAATAACTGGTTTTGGGAACTTTATTTTTGATAATTCTAAAATCTTATTATCAAAATCTTTTTGACTATCTCCTTTAGTTTTACATAAAAAAACAAATGCACCAGCACTCACATTTGAGATATCTAGTCTAACAATTTCTTCAACAACTTTTTTAACGTTAGTTAATACTAAACAAAATCTTTGAAATATTCTTTGCGTTCCTGTTTCATGAAAATGTCTTTTAGCAACAACGGGTTGTAAGTTTGGAAGCTCTGATAAAATGATATCATAATCATCCATGATTTTAGATTTATTAAGTTCTGTTACTTCTTCAAGATTTATGTCTGAACCAGAAAATAATGCATAGGCATCTTTAAATTTTCTAAAGACAATTATTTTTTTATCTTCTAGGTTTTTTAATATTTTTGATAATTTATTATCATTGATATCAAGACAGTTACTAAGAATAGTTTTTGACGCAAATAAAGAAATATTTTTT
>Ga0222661_1000335_pt1 | contig 19487 bp, 40 predicted proteins | sample AntAcemetagen551_FD_179851 | JGI IMG/M metagenome (GOLD analysis project Ga0222661, IMG submission 179851) | Saline water microbial communities from Ace Lake, Antarctica - #551 | ecosystem: Environmental > Aquatic > Non-marine Saline and Alkaline > Saline | place: Antarctica: Ace Lake...
TAATTTTGTTCCTTAACTATATTAAACATATCCTCCATTAAAATAATGAAGCGCGGAAAATTCATCTTTGAAAATCGCAATTCTATATATCGTTCTTTAACCTTTTTCAAAAACATGTGACCTGATGGTGCATAAAAAATAGTGTTTGAAAATTGACCCCCATTAACATCACAATGATGCCATGATCTAACACTATTAAGTTTATTTGGTGATGCTGCTAAAATAAGATCATCCCTTTTACGTGGTTGTGGCAATGGACGTAGACAAATCATATCGATATCTGACCACCATCCACCATGTTTTAGAATTAGTTCTACTCTAAATAAATCAACAAATTGAGCAATATGAGGTCGATTATATATTGTTTTATTATTATGATCGATATTCTTTTTCAGATATAATCTCACGAGCATCACAAACGTCAACATGTTTGCCTTCCACCTATGGCAAATTAGTTAATGATTTATGATAAGTCCAAACTTTTACAGGATGTCCCTGTAAAAGATATGACTTTACTGATAGTTCAGCTAATTTTGGTAGCTTTGATGAATCACTAATATTTTGATCTATATTCTACCAAAAAAACCCTACTTGAGGTCTTTCACCAAATGCTTCAGTTCTATTACGTTTCATATGAACAAACAGAAAATTTGTTCAGTTTTAGTTTTTAAATGATAATAGATACATGAATCTTGAAATTTCCTCCTCAATATTATCAGCACTTATACGATGTGGAGTTCCATCTGGAACCTATTGCAATAATTTAGCTACTTTAGCAGTAATAGGTTCTAAATCTTTAAGGCTTCTTACATTATTTAACTGCATAGGAATCGAAGTTTTAAATGAAATTCTAAACTTATTTGTTTGAAATACTTCCCAAAAAGCATCAAATAGTGTTCTATAAGTTAGCAAAAAAGCATCAGTGATTTTATGAATATCATAGCTTGTTGTCTGGAAGTGCAGTAATTTGACAGCAATATCCAATTCAAGCATTGATTTGTATAATTGTTCAATGTTCATCTAATTTATATTAGAAAAAAATTAGATGTGTTTATTCAACTCTTAAATTGATACCTTATAATGATAAAGAATCATCAGCATCATCTACGTCCTCTCCCCTTAAATAGTTAAAAAAAGTAAGAGCACAATCATCAGTTAGTAATGTATAATAATATTTATGGGTTGTACCAGTTGCAACTTCAATCAAGCCGCCTAGTAATAATTTTAATTTTTCTACAGAATGTTCCATTCGAGCATTTGCATGTATATTAATATCGTCAACACACCTATATCCTTCATCTGTGGAATCACAATTATCATTATACCATTGATCAATGATTTCACATAACTTATCAATATCTGCTGTAAATTTAATTGTATATTTAAGTATATGGGTATCTTCATTGTATTTAAAACAATATGCAGATGGACTACTTATTATTCCATCTTCTATTAGTTCTAACGGTTTAAGAAACAAGAATTCTAAATCGTACTCTGTTAGTAAATCTTTAACAATTCCATGTAACCTGGCACATGTTCAATATAATCATTTGTAATTGTTGAATTAAAAGTTATTCGAACAATTGCAGTGTGAGCATCTTTGTGAATTGATCCTGCAACAGCAGCCGTATATATATATATATATTTAATTTTATTCAACTTTTACAGTAATACTTTCAAATTTAAGTGCATCATCTAAATCATCATTATCAAGAAAGCGCCTTAATGATAGCTCCCCATTATTGAGTGGGTAGTAATCAAAGACATGATATTCTTTAATATCAATTAATTTTTGAATTAAATAGATTAAAAACGATTTATCAAATATACTATTTAGATTTATAGTAATATCACTGATACCATACCTATACAAATAATCGTCTTCCCCAATTGAAGTACAATTCACAATAATCCATACCATGATACTTTCAATAAATTTATAAACATCAATAACAAATTTAATTTTATATGTAAGAATTCCAGTGTCCTCATTATATTTCAAACTATACATCGATTTATTACCTACTGTATGAGGTAGAACAACCCTTTCATTAAATATGTAATTTATATTACTAACTATTAGTTCATCCTTATTTTCTTTTAGAAAATCAATGTAATCAGGAATATGTTCAGCCTATTCAGGATTAATTATTGAACTAAATGTCATTCTCACCATACCGATAATAGCATCTTTATCAATACTACCTAAACTTGATTTTGAATATGAAGCCATATATATATATATATATATTTACGGTAAAAATGATTAAGTATTAGTGTACTTAAATGAAGTTTAAAACTAAATTAGGAGTATATTGTGATGATGGTACATCACTTAATGCATTGGAATTTCCATATGAATTAGATAATTTTCAATTGCATGCTGTAAATTCAATTGAACATGGACATCATGTGGTTGTTACTGCACACACAGGATCAGGTAAAACAAGTGTTGCAGAGTATGCAATTGCACACCACATCAAAAAAAACAAGCGTGTATTTTATACGACACCAATTAAAGCATTATCAAACTAGATCCATAAAGATCTCAAGCGTAAATACCCTAGTTGGGATGTGGGTATTTGGACAGGCGATATTAAGGTTAATCCTGATGCACAAATAGTAATTGCTACAACTGAAATTGTTAGAAATAATTTGTTTCGTAATCCTAAAGACCTGGAATTGGTAGGTTGTGTGATATTTGATGAGGTTCATTGGATTAAAGATCGTGATCGAGGTCATGTGTGGGAAGAATGTATTGTAGCAATGCCTAGTGAGATTTAGCTTGTAATGTTATCAGCAACTATTCCAGATGCTGATGATTTTTCAAAATGGGTTTCAAAAACCAAAGATCATTAGGTTGATTTGATTCCAACTAATCACAGAGTTGTGCCTCTTACACACTATCTAATGGGTCCAGATAGGCTTTATACTGTGATGGATAGTAAGGGCAATTTTTTACGTACCCAATATGAGAAGGCTATGGAAAAGTTTGAATTTATTCCCTCTAAACTTAATCAATATCTTAAAAGATTAAATGATGCAGATCTACTACCAGCTTTCTTTTTTTGCTTTAGTCGAGAAAAGTGTGAAAAGTATGCGGCTGGTATAAACACTAGTTTAGTGGATGCTAAAACTTCATCTCTAATTGATCGAGAATTTAAAAGATGTATTTCTAAATTTGGTGATAGATATAACGGCATGAGATAGGTATTTTAGGTTAAATCATTGTTGATGAAAGGAGTTTGTTTTCATCATTCTGGATTAATGCCTGTTCTCAAAGAAATCATTGAGATTATATTTGCAAAAGGTTTGTTAAAGGTTTTGTTTGTAACCGAAACATTTGCAGCGGGAGTAAATATGCCCACAAGAACTGTTGTATTTACGGGTTTATCAAAGTTTGATGGTTTTTCAGGTCGCCGTTTACTACTACCTGAAGAATACAGTTAGATGGCAGGACGAGCCGGTCGTCGTGGCTTAGATGATAAAGGTACTGTGATTATATTACCTTTTCATCCTAAGGAGAGGTTAAGTGAACGGTAGTTAATGCATGTAATGAAAGGAGATATGACCAAGATTCAATCTCATTTTAAGACTAGTTATGAATTTGTGTTGAGTGTTATTCGTTCTAATTAGAGTGATGATATAACTACTCATCGAAGTTTGGTGGATTTTACCAATCAAACATTAATGAAAACCCAAAGTGATAATGAAGTTCTTCAAATACAACATAAATTAAAATAGCTTTCTAGTGAAGTAGAACACCTTAAAAGTTTAATTCCGGCAGAATTTGATGATAGTAAAAATCTGGTTACACGTTATTACACCGCAAAATATAACAATCAAGGAGATACACGACAGTGGAAACAAGTTTATAAACTAGAAAAAAAGGTTAACCGATTATCTGTTGATGAACGTTCACTATTTGATCAATAGATTGTAGCCAAAAAAGTATATGATGATAAACTGCATGAACATTATTGTGTTGAACAGGAGCTGTTTGAATTAGAAAGTTATGTTAAACAACAAATTTATGCTGTTCTTAAGGCATTATATGAATGGGGTTATATAAATAAACTACATAGTGTGGATGAAGAAGACTTTATTTACCCATACACATCTTTAACATCGAAAGGTATCATTGCATCAAGTATATCTGAATGCAATCCCATTTTGTTAACTGAAATGATTACTGAAGGCTACTTCGATAAATTAAACTTAGCTGAAATCATGGGTGTTTTAGCAGTGTTTATTAATGAACGTTAGACTGATCGTGAGAGGGATATCACAGAATTAGTAGGTGATAGAATTCATGCGGTTAGTGATTTAGCTGCAGAAATGGCACGTGCTGAACGAGAAGCTGGATTAGAGGAAATCTTACAAACTAATTGGGAATATTCATGGGAATTTGTAGATATGGCAATTGTGTGGGGTAAGGGTAAACCTATATCTGAAGTCTATAAACTTAGTGATAGTATTTATGAGGGTAACTTTATTAGAAATATGTTAAAACTTAGGAGTTTATGTGCTAGTTTACGATAGGTATGCGACATTACTCATGATGACGCTCTTGCAAAGCAATTGGATAATCATGAAGTTATCATCATTAGAAGCGTGGTAACCCCCGAATCACTATATCTAAAATGATCACCCTATTTTATATAAATGGCGGTTGATAACATTAACACCGATTTTTTTAGAAGTATTGATTTTTTACGTACAGTATGCCTTGAGGAAGCTCCTGAATCGGTTGAACATTCAACTGTATCCCAATTCTGTAGAAACTGGAAACTATAACCTATCCTATGTAACTCTGTCAGTTTAGGCACTTATTGGGGAAATTGGGTGCGATACCCTTCTAAATTAGGTTACTGTGTTAATCAGTAATTAAACACAATAACCAATTACTTTGTATGGCAATTTTTTCGGTGACAGTATTAAGTATGATTCCTGTAATATTATAGATATTTGGTACAATTATTGTTGCTGATCTAATTTGGTTTAGATGGTCTTATCCTAAATATTATCGTAAAATGTTCAACAAAATCAATTCTGATCCAAAGTTTAAGTTTAGAATGTTGAGTGCTGCATTTTCATGGGCACTATTAGCAGGTGGTATATATTATTTCGGTGTTCTTACAAGCACTGGAGTAATGGATTCTTTAATTCGTGGTGCATTATTTGGTTTAACGACCTATGGTATTTATAATGCTACTAATTATGCAACCATCAAAAAGTATAGTAGTCGTGTAGCAATGGTTGATACTATTTGGGGTATATGTTTATGTGCTATGGCCAGTGTCTTGTTTAGGTTAGTTAGTGCAGGAGCAAGTTGGGGATTATTAGCAAATTCATCATTGTTTGGAATGCAATCTCAATCTCAATCTGGTGGCGGTGGAGGAGGATACATTAATTATGGAGGTGGTCACCCCGTCGGATCGGGAGTTGGAGGATCACCATTAATGATGGAAAGGATGGAATTTGATATGTAATAATCTGATTTTTTCTTTTAATTTGTTTTAAATTAAAAGAAAATCAAAAGAAAAATTACATTTCTCTGTGTGTAGTTATTGACATAATTTATGAGTTGAAAATTACTTGCTTTGATTGTATAAATTTTGTTCCATTAAATGTATTGAGGCCCCCCCGCCCCGGGTGACAATTAATTTTGATCTGCATCAGGTATTACGTTTTTGGGTCTATAATTACTATGGTTTAAATGATGGGTGTGACGGATTATCTAATATTTGCACCGACTACTCCATTTGGTTGATTTCTTGATCGATGAACACAAACGCAACCATGATCGCAACTATATGGTGATGGACAACATGCAGGGCTGCATTTGTAATTGGCTCCAGAGATGGTTGGAATGCGTTGCCCGTCAAATATACCAATATTTGTTTCATCTACAGGGGGTATACCATGACCCTAAAAAGTAAAATTTTTATTAGGTGTTGCAAATTCTGGACGCATGGCATATCGTTTGCCTGATCTATTAATTTTTTTGGATCCTGAAATTGGGTTTCCTACAGCAATATCATCGGTAATTTCACTAAAATTAAGAGATAATCCACTAGATCTGGTGGGATTGCCAGTTCCACCAAATTGAATTATGTTATTAGTTATTGGATAAATAATGTAAACTACTGCAAGTATAATAAATATCAACATGATGTTGGACGGATGCATTATAATGAAATATCAGAAATTATTTGTGAATATCAGATAACAGTATGAGCGCCACCACATTACAAAATCAAGTTCATCTAAAACAACTAACTGTTGAATTAGATGGTAAAAGGCTAAATCTAATTGTGGATTCGGTAACTTCCTTTAAATTAACTTTGATGATTGATGGTAATGAATACATTGATAAAAGACCATATCCATAGGGAAATGGTCAACTAATTAAGATAATATTGAATGATTGTTTTGTATAGCCTATAGAAATTATACTAGACGCTGAACTTACAAAACAACAAACATTCATTCAACCAGTAAATAATAATATTTCTCATCGTATAATTCATTGCAAAGTAACAAATGAATGTTATGTACAGTATGTCAATGATATATACAATAAATCACAAGATTGTGTGATTTGTATATCAGAATAGCCAACTGAATTATTAGAGTGTGGACATTTATGTTTCTGTAAAGCTTGTTTATAGTGTTAGGGTAGTTTTTGTTAGATGAATCATTAGGTATTTAAATGTCCAATTTGCCGTAAATATTCACGAACATCGATTAGTTTAGAACAAAGTTTATTAACAAGATTAGATTAGATTGAATTAGAATCCTAGTAATCGCATTTTAACTTTGCGATTTAAGTAAGGTGTTGATGTATCAGTTGTTAATCCTACACGGTATTTTTGATTAAGTTTGATTGTATATATTTCATCTTCATAACTAAGTGTAATTGTATTTTCACGGGAGTCATGGGATTGTGTGACTAAATGTTCGACCTTTCGATCGAATACACGGTATTTGTATTCGATTTCATATTTAGGTAGGTAGATGCTGACTGTGGTAGTTTTATCATTATAATCTATTGGGTAGCCTTCCGTGACAACTTGTCCTTGATTTTGTTGATTAATTGTAAAGTATAGTTTTAATATATCATGATCGCGATACAATCTTCTAAGTTTTTTGTTATGCTAATTTTCAGCATCACATATTGCTTTTAGTTGCTATGGTGTTGGTATTTCGGTACTGCCATTGCTAATAATATTTTTAATTAAACGGTGTACTATAATATCAAAATAGCGCCTTATGGGAGATGTAAAGTGTGTATAACAATTCAACCCCAAACCTGAGTGAAATGAGTGAACTGAGTGTGATTTTAAGTTGCTACTTAAATATTGATAAGTAGCAGCATTACAACGACGGTGTTTTATATGATCCCCAACTTTACTAGGAAGAGAGGCGATATGATTGGGTATATCTGATGTAGTTTCTGCTTGTGTTCTTAATAGTGGTATTTTGTGTTTCATTAGAAATTTACCTACTGCATGATTGGTCATAATCATTATATGTTCCACTAATTTGTGGCTATCGGATACATGTTTCATATTTATATGATGCTAAATATCGCGCAAAAATTTGGTAACAGTTTTTTGTTTAGATGAATTAAATATACGAACTTTATCAGGTGATAAAATACTATTTGCATTAAAATAACTAATGTTATGCGTTACGGTTGTAATTGATTCAATAATCTAATCACAATCAGGTAGCGTGGTTGTAAGTGGTAATTTAAAAATCACCGTCATTGTTTTACGTGGTTTACCTTCGATTAATGAGCACAAATCATCTGCGAGTTTTGGTGATAACATATCGTATTTTTTATGCATCATATATACCGTACTATGACGTATACTTGCTTGATATTCATGATCACTAATAACATTAGTGTTGGACAAGTAATAGGACGGATCGGCTATGTGTACGGCTAAATACTCATTAGTGATGCTAATTGCATCATCAAAATCCCGAGATTTAGCTGGATCAATAGTAATTATATTATCTTTGAAATGTCTCAGTGAAGGATTGGATTTTAGTGGATCTGGAACACACTCTAATGATTTATTAGTTACTGATTTGGTTGTACTTGATAGGTGTTGACAGTATAATGATTCTAATTCAGCATTGATATCACCAACATTACCAAAAACACGAATTAAATTGCCATATGGTACACGTTGTGTGGTTAACCACTCCTTAAAATCAAACATTACTATTTGATTGCGAATTCCTGTTGTTCCGGCCGCAGTTTTTTCGAGTTTCTATTTAATTTTTGATGCTACATGAAAAGTTGGAAAACGGCAATCAATGGGTGTACATTCATAGATTGGTGTTTTACTCTTAGTAATTCCTACAATTTTACTACCTGAAATACGTAAGATACCCACAAATCTAGTGGTATTACGCTTAATAATTTGTGATACCTGCCAAGATTCAGATTCTGAGTCTGAGTCTGATTTGATGGTAACTAAATCATTATGTAGTGCTCTATTTGTATCGGTTACCAAATGATCATTAACTTGTGCAGATGCATCTGCATCCGGAGTAAACTATATATGACCTTTTATGTATGAATCATCTATTGATTGTGAATCATCTATTGAGTATGAATCATCTATTGAGTGTGAATGTGGTTTAAAGTATTGCATTACAAAGTAATTGTGACTGTTTCAATTTCAATCTTCAATCTAGCAACTCATTGTGAATTGTACCACTTTCTGGTTCCTCAATATCAAGTATTGGAAGATTGCTTAATTGTTGTTCATAATCCTTATTACGACGTTCTTTTAGATGGGATTCTATTTTTTCCACATCATCGAAAATTAAACAACCAGGTGGGAGTGGTGAGTAATCAGCCAATTTCAATTGACCTGCATGATATTGCCATACTACTCGATTATCTTTGACTAATTCAAGACTATCAAATATCATGATAAATCGTCCACTAAATTTATTAGCTATCACCGAACCATATGATTTCATTTGATTATTTTGATTATCCCATACTGCAAATGAATCTTTACCAGCGAATAAATTCATATAAGTGATTCCATCTTTTTCAATTAATGGAGACTAATAGGTAATCTCATCATCGAATGCGCCTTGTTTTATTTTGTCCAACGCAAACTAATCTAATTTGCTAATTACATGGCGTAAAGGTGAAGTTGGGGGTACAATTAATTTAAACAATTGATACCCTTCATCACCATTATTTGTGGATGAACCAAATGGACATTCCAATATGGGAGTTGATAAAATTAAACTCCTACGATTGTATCCTACATGGTAGTTTGTATATAACTTTAACTTTGAAATATCAAATGTTTTACAACTAATAACTGGAGGAACTTGAGTCATGTTGATATGTTTGATATGTATCATTTTTTTGTGTGGTTTTGGATGCAGATAATATTAACAAAATTGGCTTAAGTTTCTCAATTAATTCATAATGTTCATCCCACTAACTAATAAATTCACGTTCCCTTGAAATTAAGGCTGTTGATGTTGCCTTTTTACTTAATAATTGGTACCTTGTTTTGTTAATAGTTTGATTTAATTCATCAATGCGATATTTGAGCATTTTGATATAATCAGCACTATTGCCCTATAAATTTAGTGCGTTATCACCATCACATTCGCATTCACATTGCAATATAATTATGTTATTAAGTGTATCATTAAGATCATTAATTAGCTCTTCCAAAATTTGATTCATAATATTTAAAGTTATCTAACTATCTTTAAGAAATGCAATTGTTCATTGATAAGTATTAGCCATGTAATTTCAACGATGTCGGATTTGGTCAAGAAGCCAATGACAAACTGGTGGCCTTGGCAAGGCATAAAGAAACACCACATATTTTATTAAAAGGTTATTCAGGGGCTGGAAAAAGAGCTCGTATAATGTTATATCTACAGGAAAAGTTTGGACCAGATGTATACAAGATGCATAATTATCAGATTACTGTAAAAGTTCCAAACAAAAAACTTCCTAAAATTTTAGATGTTACTATGAGTCCCTATCATTACCAAATAAATCCAAGTGCATATGGTGTATATGATCGTATTTTAATTTAGAATTTTATGGAACAGACAATTCAGAGTAAATTATTAAAAGATGTGCCATTCAAGATAGTGGTAATCGAAAACACTGATTCATTAACATATGAAGCACAACAATCTTTACGTAGAACTCTAGAAACAAGGGCACATAACTGTAGATTTATCTTTTTAGATAATTAGGTTGGTCATTTGATAGATCCAATCTATAGTCGTTGCATTATAATTAATGTAGCATCACCTAATACAAGTTAGATGTAGAAAATACTAACAAATATTATTGTGTAGGAAAAATTAAAGGTATCAATGGCTGCATTAAGAAAGATTATTAAATATTCAGGTGCCAACTTACCATAGGCATTAAATACTCTTTAGCGGTTTGCGATTATAAAACCTGAAGCCTTAACTGGAAATGATTTAATTGTCTCTGATGAAAGATAGTTAGCCGCTGAAATTGTAGGTTCTCTAGTTAAAGCAAAGGACTTAACTATATTTGATAGTATACGCAAGATGATCAATAAGTTATTTGTTAATAATCTTACATCGACACAAATTTTAAAGATGATATTTGAGTGTGCATTGGAAAGAATACCTAAAACAGAGATCGAAACCATTCATAATATTTGTAATCAAGCAAATTAGTGTGATAATACAATTCGTATGGGTGGTAAATATGTATATCATATTGAAGCCTTTTGCCTATGGTTATTTAAAGAAATCAAAAAACTAATGATCAAAAGAGCCAAACAAAAACCAACAACTATTAGTAAGACTCCATCATCTAAGGAGTAATATAGATTGAGTATAGTTTAACTTGTTCCTAACTAAGATCAGTAATTACAAAATATTCAACAGGTCCTTTGATTAAATAGGGAAACATATTGATCATTGAACTAGTCTTACTAACGTAGGTAACTCTAAAGTGTGGATTTAATCTCTAAACATGATTAATTATAAGTTTAATACCCTCAGAATGCATGTTGTCGTGATCCCACATGGTTTTTGAATCATGTTTTGCATTGAACTTTTTGTGTGCAATATCGGTACCAATAAGTTTAGCAGCATATTTCATGCGTCCAACGTTATTTTGTTGTTGATAATTATTACCATAAACCTCGCTGATATCAGACATATAGATAAATTGTAGATTATTTTCTAATTGCTTAATTAGAAAATTTACTACTAACTACAGTAATGCAACTTAAAAATGTACAATCTGTATTTGTAATAAACTTAGAACGCAGAAGAGATCGTTTACTTAAATTTTTAAATCATTGTACACTCAAGGCATGTGATGTTAATGTGGTCACTGCAATTGATGGTAGAAAATTAGAAATGACAAATTGGATACGAAAAGTTTTTGCTAAATCAAAGTTAAATTATGATCGGTTTAAGATTGCATGTGCAATGAGTCACATTGATGCACTGCGATTTGGTATGCAATCTCTTAAAAATCATGATTAGAATCAATGGATTATTGTTTTTGAAGATGATGCTTACCTAAAACATAATTTTATTGAAAAATGGAATCAGGCAATATAGCATGTACCTGATGATGCTGGATTAATTTATCTTGGGGGATTCATTAGAACACATACACCCAAAGTCAAACCATATAACCAATTTTATGATTGTAATGATTTTAGGACCGCGTGTGGGTATGCAGTAAATAAACAAATGATTAAAACAATTTTGGAATGGATTAATGACAAGGGTATATCAATGGCTTATGATTGTTGGTTAAATACATTTCCCCGATCACAAACACTAAAAAGATATATTATGAAACCTGAATTGTGTGGAGTTATTGATTTCGGTAACAATAGTGATGTTTAGGTTAAGTTTAGCAGTTTGATCCCATAGATTAATCAAAAACATTATCATATTGCAAGAGCAGGTAAGGTGCCAAATGATATTGTTGATAATTTAATAAAACAAATTTGTGAAAAGGGTCGTGTACCTTGCGTATACAATGTATATACAATTCATGGAGAGATGGATTTGATTGTTGCACAAGATAATCAACACATAAAAGAATATTTACAATAGAATGATAATGATGTTGTAGGAAAAGATACTAAAATTGTTTTCGTATAAAATATTAAGAATGTCATTCACATCAATAGAACCATTTATTGTTAATATAAATCCTAAGAGAATCTATGATTACAATTACTTTGATCAGCAAGAATTAAAACATTCTATCTGGTTAACTGGTACATTTGATCAGTTATATTCTGCTTAGATAGATTATGTGCATAAAAACAATAACGTTTTAGGTTTGTTTATTGTTAATACTCAGGGTAAAATAGATGAATGGAACAAAACTCTTTCATGGTTGCCAATACCTAGTTTTCGCAAATTCGCAAATCAACTTGATGAATACAAAGTAATGAAGATAGTTAGACATTAGAATCCCTTAAATAGCATGTTAATCATATTTAATGATTTTGATCAAGAAACAGAAATGTATTATCATATAAAACTCCCATTGGGTCAAACAATTTAATCATGGTTTTGATGTAACATCAATTAAGTGTGAACAGGGAACCACTATAATTTTACGACCAGTTGCCATTGGAATCTCACGATTAATTGTGAGAGGTAATTTACCTAACTAAAGCTCTTTTTCTGCAAGATCAATCACATCAATCAATCCATCACGTTCAGTTTCTGTTAAATTTAAAGGTGCACCCCGTGCCAATTGTTCAGCTCGAACACCTATTACCTTAGCCTTTTCATATTTAGTCATGTATCGGCTTTGCTAATCAACTGCATCAGTACTAGATAACATTTGTTTAATTTTACTAAATCTGCTAATATCATCCTCTTCCTCATCATCATCATCATCATCTTCAAACATTGTAAATGTATCATCTCTCTTACCACCTCTAGTAGGTTCTACTTCATCATCATCGCCATCACCATCATCATTGCCATCACCATCACCATCACCATCACCATCACCATCACCATCACCATCTGGATCAACACCACCTACCTAGCCTTCATCGTCATCGGCGACACCAATCGGTTGTTTTTTAGATTTATTTACTTGATCTTCTTGATCAGATTCTATTGAATGTATAGATTCTAATTCAAATTCTTCATCATCGTGATTGGAGTTCATTATAAAGTATAATACCAAAATCATTTTTCGGACTCAATAGCGATCATGAGGACATGCACAATAGTTAAAGTAATTATCGGGTTTAAGATGTAAAACATTATACATTTTACCGATTTCGCTTGAACTCAAAGAGTTAAGTTTTATAAACTTACGATTAATCTTATCAAATGTCATTTTACGTGTAATTATGTTTTCACTACCATCCTCTATAAGAGTTTTTATAGTAACATAAAATTTAGTACTATGTGGTATTCTTGTTGCTTTATAATGTATAAAACGATCCTTTAATATAAAAGTCTAATCTATATGATCCATATGTTTATCAACAGTAATTAAAGACATATAATTACTGTTGATAAATTTTTACTGCACACTTTCATTACATCCCAACATTGCCAATGTTGAATTAACATTACGATTATTTAACAGGTAAACATTTTTGATATATGATCGTTCAACTGTTGATCCTGATGGCAACCGGGATATAATTAAATCTATATTAGATTCATCAACCTGGTATTGGTTTGGTGCTGAAGTCGAAGTTGGTATCGATACATTAATATCCAATGCACTTGCAATAGGGTCAAATCCACCATTAGCCACAACTTTCATTCTAAATGTTGGGTTATTCACCATTGATTGGATTGTTCTAACAACTTCTTCAGGATTAGCTGGAATAGAAGATAAAATAAATGGATTTGACATAGAAAGTAACTATAATACCTTGATTATGATGTACGGATCATTCCTAATAGCTTGTTTAAGCTATTCGTTTGAGTAATAGATACTTTCTGTACTAGAATCACTCTCACTCTCACTCTCACTCTCACTCTCACTCTCACTCTCACTCTCACTCTCACTCTCACTATCACGAATCTCAGTATTCTCAACATTCTCAACATTCTCAATATTCTCAGCATTCTCAGCATTCTCAGCATTCTCAGCATTCTCAGCATTCTCAGCATTCTCAGCATTCTCAGCATTATTGTTAGAACTTTTAGTTTTGGGTTTCTTAATGTGAATCATTAGCCTAATTCCGGGTTTAAATACTCCATATTCCTCTAATTTACTTGTTGGATCCATGCGATCCAATCGCTGACCATGTACAATTACTACAATATTACTTTGGTTAAGATTATAACGTGATTTGAGTTGATCATACATATTCTAAAGTGTGTTATTAGGTGATACATCAATCTCAAATGTCTAATTAGTGATTGTATATAAGTTTATTTTCATTACATTGTCAACTCTAAAATCTTTAATTCAATGTTCACATGAAAAACATTTATTACCATGCCTAATGCCAGTTTGTCGTTCGCATGAAAAACATTTAGTCCCATGTGCAAGCCATGGCATTTGTGCTTCACAACTAAAACATTTGGTTGATCCAAATCCTTCCAAAGTGGTGTTGGCTAAAAAGAAAATTGTTAAAATTAATAGTGATGCAACAATAATCCATCTTGTTTGCATTTAATATCTACAAATATTAAAATAATTTGGGTGGTGGTGGACATTTTGGAACCTTCTAACTAGGTGTTTTAGCGAATGGATTAGTATTATTTGTATTAAAAACCGAATAAAAGTTTAAAGGAACATGATCTTTGCATTCAATACATGGAATTGATTTCATATACTTGATTGGAGGTTTTGATGATCTATTAGGTCTCTATGGCGGTGGTGGTGGAGATAAAATAGGTGGTGAGCTAGATCCAAACATTGGATTATGTATAATAACAATTGGTGATGTTGAAATTGAGACACGTTTACCCACAACCTCCATTTTGTGCGATTTATATGAACGTGATGGAGGTGGAGGTGGAGGTGGAGGTGGAGGATTGTATGAACGTGATGGTCGTGGTGGTGTAACTGGTTGAGGTGGTTGAGGTGGTTGAGGTGGTAAAATCTGTTGCCAAGGATTAAATCCCCAATACCATCCCCATCTACTAGGTGGAGGCATTATACCCTAAGTGTGAAAATAACCTTGTGGTGGATAATTATACTAGTATTGTTGTGGTTGTAGTGTTGGGTGTTTAGGGTGTGCAATAGGTACAAAATCGTGTGATGTAGTTGTTTGTTTTGTAATTTTATTTTTTAGGTATTCTAAATAGTTATACATTAATTCATGGGAAATTCGGTTTGCGATATTTTTGCACGATTTGCGGTCTTTATCGTTGAGAATCGCGATGCGTTCAAAAACATCAAAACTGTTAATTGTGCAAATTTGGGCAATGAAAAAGTAATGATCGGATAGAATATTATTTAATGAATATTGATAATCATCTTTATACAGCACATTGTGCAAGTGTTCTAAAAATTTGCCTACATGAATCCAATAATCAACATTCTAATTCAACGGATTTACTGCATTATAAATTGTATGGATATCCTTTGCAATATCACCATATATGGTGATTATTTGCGTTTTTATGATATTCTTATTAGTCATGCCTACTTTATCATAGAGATTTCATTTTCAAATATGAACAAAGTAATTTTTAGGTTAAGACCATCTAAAACAAATTTAGTCTGATTCTTCAGCTTTTTTCGCCTTAAGGAAGGTGCCAAACTCTTCCTTCTACTCCTCTGTGAGATACAATCTCCACATGATTGATGATAATTGCATGTTAACTAGCTTGAAAGGATCACCTCGTAGAGATTTGGCTAGAGCATTATACAGTTCTAAAGGAGTATCAAATGTTCCATTAAGTAGAGATTCATCTTTCTCACTTGCTTTTTCCAACTTTTCATAGTTAGTCTTGGCTTTATCCTTTAGGGCAGCAACCAGATCCTTTTGGAAACTAATTTTATCTGTGGGAGCCCACAGAGAAGATTGACAAGGTGCATCTGCCTTTCCATCATATATCTTACCCATAGATGATATGAGACGATAAAACTAGGAATAAGAATTTCCCTATTTACGGCCACTACTCTTGCGACCACTTGTTGATTTACGCACAACCGCCTTGATGCGCTATTTATCTGCTAATTGTTTCTCTAAATCAGCTACCTTTTGACGTAATTCATCAACCAGTTTAGCATCTCCACCTCCACCTCCAGTGGCCTTGCCATCAGAACCGTGAGATTTAATTAGCTTACTAATCATTTCAACTAGCTCATCGTTATATGCTTGCATAGTTTCTACTGAATTCTCATCTTGAGATTTGACATCTAGTCCATAGACAGACATAATTGGGGTAAGTTCTTTAATAATTGCTTCTTTAAGTTGTGACATTTTACAATTTACCCTATGAAGAAATGGGAGATACAGGCGGGAAATTTCTCAATTTTTTTGTATTAACCCCATTAATATTACAGAGGAGTTAACTATGTGTCGCGTAATAATCATACTGTTAGTGATATACATCCCCGAGTATAGTGCAATTAACTATCTAAAATCATTGATTTCAGATATATCCTAAATAATTTCCAATTGTGTTTTTACTTTGTATCGCTATTGACTTATTTGTAAATAATCATCAATTGCTTTTTTGTCTTTTATAATTCGGGATAATGATCCCTTTAATTCCATGTATTGAATGTAAATAGGGTAACGAGCATAAACCTGACCTACGTTGTAATCACCATTAGGTATATATGTCATTAAATTATTGAGTTTGCCCTTTGTACTATATGTATGTTGTAAAGGTATTGATGTAATCTCGCTGATATTAACTGGCAATCTAAACTTAAAACGCAATATCTCATTAGCATAAATCATTGATAAATAACAATGATCATTACCCAAACAAAATCCAGATAAACCCATACATGCATCCATTATATCATTACATTTAAACACTATTGGATCAAAATCTTCATATTTAAGTCTTGTTATAGTAGCTCCATCAGGTATTTCGCCTGTTGCCAAATATTTATAACAATAATTTTGTGTTATTTTTTTCAACTCTAAAAAATGCATTACATATAAAATTGAATGTGTTAACTTTAAGTAGAATTAAACATGGATATTGGTAAAACACCTATTTCTATTCCCTCATTTGTAAAAATTAACCAAGAACTTGAAACCCTTGCAATCAAAGCATCTAAAAAGCTTCTCAGGGAAATGTTATTGGATATTTCACGTAGATATAATATCTCTCAACACGAGCTAATGCAACGATATATGACATAGGAAATTAACTTTAAGGATTCATCTGAGTATAGTGAAAATGATGGCAAATCAAAACGTAGCATACCTAATAATGAACGATGTTTAGCAAAGATATCAACAGGGTGTTAGTGCAGTAGAAGACGTAAAAAGGAATCTTTATATTGCGGAAGTCATGAAAACTCAAGACCATTTGGCGAATTTATTCATGATTCAAATGATTCAAATAATGTAAATGATTCAAATGATGTAAATGATTCAAATGATGATATCGGTAAACAATTACCAATTAAAATTAGTATTAAAAAGAAGACTAGCGGTACCTAAGCCAATCATATTGATAATCCATCTAGATACCGTTGTTTTTCATAATATTTAGCAATAAATACCGTAGATACCTATAATTTGGTTTTTCTTTAAATTTCAAGGATTTTACATGATCTAAAAAATAAAAGAATTCAATGGGACAACCTGAACACAGTGCTTTGGTAGTAGTTGCAATTTTAGACTGTTTGATATGTTCGTATTTTTCCTCGCGGTTGCGTCCAGGTAAACCTTGCCACGGCAATTTTCCCTTAAGCATATATATTAATAGATAAATGAATGATTCTAGATCATCACGTCGTGCCATTTCAATACCTTTATGACAGTTTATACTTGCATATCTCGCAGTACCAACTAGTTTCTTTCCAGTTTTAACACACATATGAATATTATTGTTGTTTTTGAATCGTTTGGCTAAACCAAAATCAATCATATATACATGGTTACGGTTTTGATTGATACCAATCATAAAATTTTCAGGTTTGATATCGCGATGCAAATAACATTTACTGTGCATATGTACTAATAAATCATATATCTACAATCCAATCATTGTTGTGGTTTTAAGACTAAATTTACCACCACATAGAGATAATAGATGTTCCATTGAATCACCAAGATATTCAATAACCAATACTCTAAAATCATCAGCAACACCATACCAATATACCTTTGGTATTCGTTGATTTGGATCATAAACATCTTTATAAACCTCATATTCGTGTTCTAACATTTTGCGGTCAGGTTTATGTGTAATGAGATTGGGACCATGTTTTTCTAGTTTAATTGCAACCATATTTATAATTTTACCGTTATTTGTATCATAACCCATATATACATCACCAAATGATCCTTTACCAACGCGTTTATTTAATACAAATCTGTCATTGATTAATATTTCACTCATTAATCAAAATTGATTAAAAATTTGAAATGTGTTAATTAAATTAGATGTCTAATAAGATTGATAGTCTAGTAAAACAAGAAGCCCTTAAATCGGGTGTATCAAGTAAAAATGCGGCCCGCGCTATTAAGATGATTAAGAGTGGCAAAGTCAACATGTCACAAATCATGCCCCATCTTTAGAGAGAACTAATGAAACATATGGGTAATAATAATACATCTGATTCTCGCGAGCAAATAAGGGAACGGATTAGAGATCGTATTAAAGAAAAACGTGAAGGACGCATGTCTAAAAATACAAAGCAAATGATATATGATCGTGCTGATCAAGGTGAAAATGAAAAAACAGTTGAACAAACTGAAGCTAAACGCAAAGTTAATCGTGAAAAACGTCTGCAAAAATTAGAAAAGAGATTAGGTACAGTTACCGAGGAACAATATAATTCAGCCATGCTAAGTTTAAGCAAGAACGAATTTGAAAGGGTTGATCAAAAAAACCGTTGCAATAATATTGTTGAAATTTATCATCGACAACAGGGATTTAAAGAATCTATAAAAGATCAAACATTAGATGATCTGTTATTAACTAATGATGATAACACAGATGATCAACTAAGTGATTTGTCAGATGATGATTGATTTTAAGTAACCTTAGTTGTCGATTTAGATTTAGATTTAGATTTATTGGAACGTTTACCTGATTCTAATTGATCAACTGCAACTGGTTCAAATAGTTCACTAAACTATTGTTCGACCTCTGATGGGTTATTTATGAATCCATCATAACCCTACTCACCCAAATTTTGCAACCTTTCTGTATCAGAAGTACGTTCGGCAATTAACTATTTTATGGTTTTTCGACCAATCGAACCTACTTGATTATAACGTTCATCACCAGTATTTAATCCGGAACCTGCAACATATCCTGTACCC
>Ga0222661_1000336_pt1 | contig 19334 bp, 28 predicted proteins | sample AntAcemetagen551_FD_179851 | JGI IMG/M metagenome (GOLD analysis project Ga0222661, IMG submission 179851) | Saline water microbial communities from Ace Lake, Antarctica - #551 | ecosystem: Environmental > Aquatic > Non-marine Saline and Alkaline > Saline | place: Antarctica: Ace Lake...
ATCCGGCCAGCAAGTGTCAGGTCCAGTGCTTGGTTTAATCCCTGGATTTGTTCAGGCGTTTACCAACCCCAACGCCGTAGATGCCCAAGAGAATGTGGCAGGCGTGGTGCAGCAAAGCATGAAAGAAGTCATGGGTACTCAGTTTACTGAAAAGGAAGGCTCTCAAATGATTGCTAGGGCGTTTAACCCGCAATTGGAACCCGAAGTTAACGCACGCAGGCTTGCTATGTTGATGGAGCAGCTACAGGGGCAAGCATTAGCCAAACAGTCTATGGTTGATTATATTGACATAAATGGTACATTGACCGGTTACATAGGCCCACGCGTGGACGCCGGATCGTTTTACAGTAATGTGATGGGCCAGCTTGAAAACGGCGGAGCTGGCAAAGACATTGGCTCGTACTTCATCCCAACGAATAAGGACTAGTAATGGCAAACATTCAAGATGGCATCGCAAAAGCCAGGGCCGACGGTGTCCCGGACGAGAAAATCGTAAAGTACTTGGCGGGCTTAGAAGATGTTGGACCTGGGGTTCAAAAGGCGCTGCAGGATAACGTCCAACCATCCGCCATTGTGGATTTTTTGTCTCGATCACCCCAGTTTAGGGCTGGAGAGAAAAGCCCAACTTCTGAGCGAGTTGTCAGCTCTGCATTAGAGGGTCCGACGTTTGGGTTTTACGACGAGTTATACGGGGCTGCCACCGCAATACCAAAGGCTATTCGTGAAGGTGTGTCTATCCCAGAGGCATACCGCCAGGGCAGAGACTTGATCCGCGGCGAGCAAGCGTCTTTGGCCCAAGAGCAGGGGGCATTAAAAACCATCGGTTTACAGGCTGCTGCAAGTCTGCCACTGATGGCCATCCCTGGCATCGGACAGGCGCGCAACATGTCAATGGCTGGGCGTCTCGCAAGGGCTGGTGTAACTGGCGCTGGTTTTGGCGGCCTAAGTTCCGCCGGAGCTAGTGAGTACGGCTTAGATGACCCACGGTTTTATTCCGACGTCGGCACTGGCGCAGCTGTAGGCTCTGTATTATCTGGGGCCACACAAGCCGCCATACCCGCTGTTGGCGTAGGCGTTCGCCAGATTGCTAGTCGCGTGCTGCCGCCGGCAGCTCAAAACTATGCGGCGCAAAAGGTGGCTCAGGCCATTACGCGCGGCATGCCAGAGGTGCCTGGTGCAGACCCACTTAACCAAGCGCAAGCAAAGCTGCGTGCCCTTGGCTCACAGGGTAGGATTGCAGACGTCTCTGCGCCAACTCGCTCACTACTTGACACCACCGCCACAATGCCTGGTCGCACGCAGCAGGCTGTTGACGCGGCCATCCGCCAGCGACAGTCTACCGCTGGTCCGCGCATATTGTCTGGGGCGGAGCAGGTAATGGGCCGCAAAGCGATAGACGTGCGCGGCACTGTCCAAAGTTTGATTGATGAGAGAAAGTTGTCATCCGCACCGTTCTATAAAGTCGTGGATACAGCCACTGTAACTGTTGATGATGGCATGTACGCGCTGCTGCAGCGCGCATCGGACGCGCAAAGCAAAGCCCAAAAGCTGGAGCGCATGGAGACCGGCAACTTGGTTGACCTATCAAACCTCAAGGTTGGCGACCCTGTGCCAATGCGGGTTTTAGATACCCTGAAAAAATCACTTGATGACATTGCGTCCGCCGCAAAGCGCGCTGGCGAGGCCAACACAAACAGGGTCGCGTCTGGCGCTGCGGCCAGCTTGGTTGAGAAATTAAAAGAAATTTCCCCCAAGGTAGGAGGCAAATCAGCATACTCACAAGCTCTAGATGCGTTCGCTGGGCCATCCAAGTTGCTGGATGCTGTAGAGGTCGGTCGCGGCGCTATGAAGCTAAAGATTGACGACCTAACGGACGCCATGGCCGCAATGACCAAGAGCGAGATGGATGCGTTCCGCCTTGGTGCGGTGCAGTCATTGCGCGAGGCCGCCGGCACAGAGGGCGGCCGGACTCGTTTATCCAAGTTTTGGAAAGAGCCAAACACCTCGGATCGTCTAAAGCAGATTTTTGGAAATGACTACAAGCGCTTTGCGGCCACATTGCTGCAGGAGGGCAAGATGAAGCCGTTTGAGTCTGTCGGCAAAGGCTCTAAGACGGCAGAGCGCCTAGCTGGCCAAGCTGACCTTGGCGAGTCGCCGCTACAGGTACTTGGAGAAGCCGCAGAAATGGGTGTGGCTGCCAAGACGGGTATGGCGTCTCCAAGCATAGTGCAGTCGGCCTCAAACCGACTGGGCCGAGTGCAGGTTCCGGAGCCAGTACGGAACGAGATAGGCAGGCTGTTGTTGTCACGAAACCCAGCCGACTTCACCAAGCTGCGCGAGGCGTTGAACCAGCTCAACGATGCACAGCGACAGCAACTCGTCCAATCCGGCGTAATTGGTGGCCAGTCTAGCGGATACTTTTTAGACCGATAAATCCAACCAAAGGAGACGACTATGCCAAGCAAGGGGCTTTACGCCAACATCCAAGCAAAACAAAAACGCATCGCAGCCGGCAGTAAGGAGACCATGCGCAAGCCTGGCGCCGCCGGCGCACCAACCGCCAAGGCATTTAAGGCTGCAGCCAAGACCGTAAAGAAAGCGAAGAAGTAAATGCCCGTATTTAACGCACGCAACCCGCTTGAGTATTTGCTTGGAGCTGGAGAGCTTGGCCTGTCTGGTGTCACCAACTTGGCATCCATGGTCGGCAGCGTGCCGTATAGCATCTACAAGCAGATGGAGTCTGGCGAGTATGGCCAGAACACAGACGCGTTTGACAAGTACTCCAAGCAGACACCAGTAACTTTGTCGTGTTCCCCGGCAATGAAGGCTTGCTCAGTATTCTTGAGCGAAATGAGGTTTCAATTCCCAGAGGTGGGCTATAACCCGCAATAATTTCTAATCATCTCTCACCTCCAAAAAACACCCGAACCAGCGGGTCCTGTTTGACCTTACGCCGGCGGGTGTTGGTCCTATTGCGCCAGCGGTCCCTGTCGTCTGCGGACATGCGCTCCAGCATGGCCCGCACACGCATGGTGCTGGACGACCGAGGCTCAGCCACATTCTCGCCAACACCAAACATGTACAGCGCGCGGTTGCGAGTTGGCGTCTTTTCCCAGCCGCTGACGTACACGCTGCCAGACCTCTGCCCGGCTAGTAGGATGCGGCACACATAAGACCGGTCACAAAACGCCTGGGCGGCCAAGACTGTGGATGACCTGGTGCCATCACACAGTGCCAAGATTCGATCACGAGCGCCCATTGCCACTGTCCATTGTCAGCAACGCGCCAGCCAGTCTGCGGACTTCATCAGTGACCGCATGGCCCAAGTCCTCTGGGTCAACAATGCGCAGCATGAAGGTGCGCATCCGAACGTTGTGGTCGGTGATATGGACCGCTGCCCGCTCCAATGCCGCTGCCCCGACGGTAATGTTTTGCAGGTGGGTGTAGAGGAACTCCGAAGATTCTAATAATTTAGACATAGATTACTTTACGAGTATGTCGAAATACGACAGCATGAGAGCCAGGCCAGCGGCAACAATGGCCGCGTACCCAAGAAGTTTGGCCATGCGGCGCATCAGCTTGGGCCGTGTTGTGCTGATGGCGTAGGCGTAGTTGCCGTGGCCAGGAAACGCCTGGTCCATTGTTCGTGCGAATTTGCTCATGACGCCACCACCACGTAGTGGTGCTCGCAATGAGCGTTCCAGATCGCGTAATCCGCGTCCAGTAATGGGCGCGCTGCGTTGAGGTCGGCCCGCTGCTGGCGCCCGCGCCTCCAGACTGTGTCGTCGTCGGACCACTCAAACGACCAGTCGTGTGCGTTGAGGGCTTTGATGTATTGCTCTGTGTTCATTCTGTTTTCCTTTATGTACGCAAGGTGCGTATAACGAATCATGGACTCTTTTATGCAAGCCGTCAACCAGTTATTGCAGTCAATGTAAAATTCATGCATGAACCCTATACAGCGCATCAAAGATCAAGCCAAGCCGCTCGGCATAACAATGACCGCCATCTGCGCGCATGCGGGCATACACCAAAGCCAGGCTAGTCGCTGGCTGAAGGGTCGCGCACGTCCGCTGTATGAGTCCGTGGAGGCATTGGAGACGGCACTGGCAGAGCTGATTGCTGCAAAGAATCCAGCAGGGCCAGGTCAAGGGCGTGCCGAAGCAGCCCAGACCGTGACCATCTAAACCTAGACGCCAAGGCGTCTACCTCTGCCAGTTTACCTGGGTCGAGGTAGACGCCCACCAGCCGTTTACCAGTTGTCGTCATCGGCTACCGTTTCAGCGACGGGTGCTGCTGTTGTTGATGTGGCCACACCGAAGTCGGCTGCGGCACTTGGTCGGCCACCACCCAGCGACTCACCCTTGCTCATGAGCTGCACGTTATTCAAGCCAAAGCTCACACCCTTATTGCCAGCTGCGTCATACGCGTAGGCGTTCAGTGACACGCGGCCCCAGTCGCCAGATGCCACGTCGTCTAACCCAAGCAGCTCAACGCCGCTGGAGTCGATGATGCCTGGCCGCTTACTTGACTTGACGGTCATGAAGAAGTGGTGCTTGTACTCTGGACCCAAAGCTGATCCGTCACCCTTTGTCTCGGTGTCGCCATCGCGCATAGGGTTACGCACCTTGGTCGGCACTTTGTCACCCCACTTTGTTGCCAACGCCGCCCTGGCCGCGTCCTTCAGGGCCGCCACCGTGGTGGTGTCTGACTTGGCCACCAGGATTTGTGTTGAGAACTCGTCCTTGCCGTTGAACTCATTGCGGCGTGGGCTGCATACGTTGCAGAAGCTGAAGCGGACCTTGTCGGTTACTACTCGTGTTGTCATGTCGTTCTTTCGTTTTGATCGTTTTGATCGCTATGCCCATCCAAGCCGGATGAGTGCAATTAATGTAACACACTTTAAAACATTTTTAAACCCTGATACACTACATGCAAATCAAACGATCAAAACGAAGGAACGTATGCAGCTCTACCCACACCAGCAGGTCGCTAAAGACTTTTTATTAAAGACCAAGCGGGCAATACTTGCGGACCAGCCAAGGGTTGGCAAGACGCTGCCTACGGCGGCGGCTGCAGCCGAGCACCTGCCGGCCATTATCGTGTGCCCAGCCATCGCCAAGACGGTCTGGGAGCGCGCATTCAACGCCGTCAACCCAGACCTCAAGGTGACAGTTGTGAATGGCCGGAAAGAGGCGCAAGACATCAACCTGTGCGACGTTGTTGTTGTCAACTACGACGTGGTGCAGTACATCAGCCCGACCCTGTTTAAGAAGTTTGGGACCATGGTGTGCGACGAGAGCCACCGGATCAAAAGCCCAGAGGCCAAGCGCACCAAGGCTTGCATGGCCGCGATGAAGGAGATCAAGCGCGTCTACTGCCTGTCTGGCACGCCGATACCTAACCGCCCCATCGAGCTGTGGCCAATGCTTCACGCACTGGGCATCTACCGCAACGGCTACTACGAGTTTGCCACGCGCTACGCACGCATGTGGACAGCTCCATGGGGGCTGGACGTGTCCGGCGCATCAAACCTGCCGGAGCTGAAGGCGCTCATGATCCCACACGTCCTGCGGCGCAAGAAAGAAAACGTGTTCACCGACTACCAAAACCCACAAGTGTCGCTCATCACCTTTGACTTGCCAGTCGACAAGCGTGAGCGTGACTTTGACGTAGACGCGCTGGTCGAAAACCCAAGCGCGCTGATGGCCATCGAAGGTCTGTCTGAAGTTATGAAAGAGGCCGGCATGCGCAAGATCAAGCCGTCTGTGGAGTTCATCAACAACCTGCTGGATTCGCAGGACCAGGTCGTCGTGTTCGCGCACCACAAGGACGTGGTGGCCGGACTGGTGGAGGGGCTGAAGGCCCACAAGCCGGTGTCAATCACCGGCGACACGCCGAGGAAAAAACGCGACGAGTACATCGCAGACTTTCAGGCCAACCGGTCCAAGGTCATCGTCGGCAATATCGCCAGTATGTCTGAGGGCGTTGACCTGTCAGCAGCAGACACCGTGGTGTTTGTTGAAGCAACCTGGCAGACGTCTGCACTGGAGCAGGCGTCAAGCCGTATCGAAAACGTGAGCAAGGGGTCATTCCGGCCCATGGTCTATATGCTCACGATCCGCGCATCACTTGACCACAACGTGTTGGCCAAGGTGCTGCGCAAGCTGCAAGTTATAGACCAGATCATTTAACCCGAAGGAGAAATCACAATGACACGCAAGAAAGACCCAAACAGCATAAGCGGCAAGATCAGAGCCGCCATCGCCAACAACCCGAAGCTGCGCAACAAGTTGCTGGCCAAGGACCTTGGCACCACCTCATCGTTTGTCTCGGCCATCCGTGGCCAGATGCGCAGGCAGATCATTAAGGACATCAACGCCTTCCCGTATGTGCCAAAGCCGGAGTTGCCGGTGGTGCCAGCTATGGCGATGAAGATGGCCATCGACATGGTGGCCACCGAGGAGGAGGAAGAGGCGTTCCAGGCGTTGGCCAACGCCCAGCAGGTCGGCGGCAGTCACTACAAGTCCAAGGCAATACAGCCGTGGGACTACATCGCATCCAACCAGTTGGGCTACCTAGAAGGCAACGTCGTCAAGTACGTGAGCCGCTGGAAGGACAAGGGCGGGCTGGAGGACCTAAAGAAAGCGCAGCACTACTTAACAAAACTTATTGAGGTGAACCAATGACCACCAGTGAAGTAGATTTTTTACGCAAGTACGAAATATGGCTGGATTGGCACCGGGAAAACCCAAGGGTTTGGGGATACTTCAAGCAATTTTCTCTTGAAGCAGCCCATTCTGGGAGGAAGCACATTAGCCATTGGCTGATCGTTAACCGCATCAGGTGGGAGGTGTCAATTATTACCACCGGCCACGACTTCAAGATTAGCAACAACCACATCGCTTTTTATGCCCGCCTTTGGAAGGTGGCGTATCCAGATTTTAGGAATATCTTTACGACGAAGATGATGAAGGGCGAGATAGAAGTCAATTACATGGAGGCACTATGACAACCGAACACACCACACGCAAACACGCCAGGCTGTCGGCCAGTAGGGCCGAGCGGTTCATGCCGTGCCCAGGCTCTGTGCGCCTAGAGGCAAAGATGCCTTACGAGCAGGCAGGGCCAGCGGCTCAGTACGGCACCGACGTCCACGAGCTGGCGGAGCACCTGATGCGCGGCGACGTCATCGACTACGCTAAATACGACCAAGACCAGATGGACATGGCAGAGGCTTACATCAAGTACATCGACGCCATCGCCGAGAACCCGCGCAAGAAGCTGATCGAGGTCAACGTTGACAAGGGCCTCAAGTCCCTGCACTCAGCCCTTGGCGGTACCGCAGACGCGGTCATAGTCGACGGCAACACGCTGCACGTTGTTGACCTAAAAACCGGACGCGTGCCGGTCGATGCGGAAGAAAACCTGCAGCTCATGACCTACGCGCTGGGTGCTATGCGCCAGCTCAATGCACCGGACACCATCGAGGTGGTGCTGCACATCTTCCAGCCAAGGACCGGCAGCTCACGGTGGGAAACCACTGGCCAGCGGCTAATCCAACACGGCGAGCAGATCACGGCATCAGCCGACCTGGCGCTGTCAGACAACGGCCCAACCAACCCAGGGGAGAAGCAGTGTAAGTACTGCCGCGCCAAGACCATCTGCCCGGCTCTTAGGGAGAAGGCAACCGAGGCAGCCAGGCTGGACTTTGAGGGGAAGGACACAGACTGCGACACATTGGTCACACCAGAGACGCTTGAGCTTGCACACGTGGTCGCGACGTGGTCTGAGGCTGTTATAGAGGCCGCAAAACGCCAGATAACCACTTCACCGATCCAAGGGTGGGCCATGCGTGATGGGAGCCGCACGAAGTTCTGGAGTGCCCCGGCCATGGTCGAGGAGGTCTTGAAGGATGACCCTACCGCTTGGAAGTTAAAGTCACCTGCTGCCATCTTAAAGTTGGGCATCCAACTGCCGGATGGCATGATCGGCGAGAAGCAGTCCGTATCAAGCCTGGTGCGTGCCAAAACATAAAAAAATACCCAGTGGTGGAAGCCACTGGGCATAACCGTAAAGGAGAACACGTAATGAACCAAAGTTCAGAAACAATTTTATCAGTAGACGGCAGCAAGAGGGTGGCCTTAGCGATTGCAGATATGTGCCCAAACGCATATTTTTGTCTGTTCACCGCGACAGACGACGGCCGCAAGCTGCCGCGCTCTAAGGCCGGACCTGGTGTCTCGATGGAGACAGACAAGGCAGACCTGTACACGCCAGACGAGGTCAGGGCGCACGACAGACTGCCGGACAACAACTACTGGGGCCTGTACATGCACGAGCCTCTTACAGACATGTTTGACTTGGCAGTCCTGACCGTGCTTGACGTGGACCTCAAGCGCAGCACGTCCACCACCGACATGCGCATACAGCGACTGGCCAAGTGGGCCAAGGACCACGGCCACATGGCTGAGCGCAGCTACAGCAAGAAGGGCCGCCACGTCATTTTCCTGTCCAAGCCATCCACCGACATACTTCCCAAGTACAAGCTGCAGGACCACCAAGAGATTGAGGTCTTTGGCCAGCCAAACAGCCCAAAGAAGTCGCTAATGCTGACTGGCGACATGCTGACCCAAGACGCCATCAACGACCAGGACGTAGACGTCGCAGCCCTTATCCAAGAGCTTGGCATCAAGTCTGAGCCTGAGCAGAAAAAACTCCAGCCCTTACTTCTGGTCAACTACTCCAACCCGTCTGACGACTTGTCAAAGGCCGAGGCCGCGTTGCGCCACATCTCGCCGGACGTGGACTACGCCGAGTGGATACAGCTCGGCCAGGCGCTGCACGACGGGTTCGGTGACCAAGGCCACGACGTATGGTCCAGATGGTCGCAGCAGGGTGAGAAGTATCAGGGCGCTAAGGACCTTGACAGTCACTGGAAGAGCTTTAACGCATCAAAGGGCGTTGGCCTCGGCACTTTATTTCACATGGCCAAGCAGCACGGCTACACACAACCGACCACGCAGTCTGAGCAGCGCACGGCGGTGCAGGACTTTATGCAGCGACAGCAGGCCACACAGCAGCCCGACACACAGCAGCCCGACACGCAGCTAACTACACAGCCAGAGCCAACAACCGGCTGGCAGGAGATGGACTACAACCTAGACCACCTGCCCTCTGTGCGCTACATCATCGACGGGTTCCTGGCCCACGGGCTGTGGGTGATTGCCGGACAACCCGGCGTTGGTAAGACCACGGTACTGATGTCGCTGATGATGACTATCACAAACTGCCTCACAGACCAAGCCATAAACGCATCCAAGCCAAGGAAGATTGTCATCGTCACAGAGGACGCGGACCAGCTCATCAGGGGGCTGTACGGCTACTCAAGGCACTTCAAGATAGACCCACAACTAATCATCAACAGCGTCGTCATAATCCGCGCCAAGCGCTCAACGCTGCCGGAGATATTGCTGCTGGAGCAGAACGTCATCAAGCACACCATAGACGGCACCAGGCCGTTTTTGATACTCGACACAGCCAACGCGACCTTAGCCCTAGAGAACGAGAACGACAACAGTGAGGTCGGCGCCTACATGTCCGGCCTGAAGCAGACCATCTACACCATCTTGGACACGCCCATCGCCATCGTGTCCCACATGAACAAGCAGATATCTCGCACCGACAGCGACGCCATGGCCAGGGGTGCATCAGCCTTCACGGGCGACGCTACCGGCACCGCCGTCATATTTGCGGACGAGGATGGATCACGCTACATGCGGCTCATCAAGCGCCGGTACGAGCCTGACTTTGATGAAATTGAGTTCACGACCGAGACCTTCACCGCGCTGGCCACGTCGCCGGAGGGTGACTTAGTCGAGACGGTGTGCCGGGTCATGACGCCACTTATCTCATCGGCTGAGCAGCGCGAGCGCAAGGCGGCGGAGGCGTCGTCTGAGCGCCAGGGCCAGCGGTCGCAGGATAGGGCAGATGAGGCATGTATTTATGTACAGTCTGTCATTAACCACAGCCCAAACGGGTTGGTGATGCGTAGGGGCAAGAACCCGTCCAGGAAACCGCCGTCTGATATGTCTGGCTGCGCGAGGTTGGACATGGCAGACGTGCTGGCGGCTGTGCCTGGGTCGTCCAGGGGGGACGTGAGGAAGGCGGTAATCGAGGCCGTGTTCCACAGGTTTGCGCCCACTTCGAGTATGAATGAGTGGGTCAGGTTGTCATGAGTGTGCGGCTTAAAAAGTCGATCGGACATGTGGACGTCGATAGGACGGCGATAGGACGGTCCGATCGACGCAGATGCCCGAATGGGGATAACCCTGTGGACTTGTCCACAGGTTATCCACAGGCAAGCATGGTTGTTTGTGGGTATCAAAAGTTGATCGGACATGTGGACGTATGGCTTACGGACGTCCAATCAACTTTGCACTATCAAGGGGGAAGAGATGGAAAAAGTTATCCACAGGCTGGGTAGTGGGGTGGTGGAGGTTGGGGGATGGGTGGAGGACAGGGTTTTGTGCGAGTCGTGTGGACATATGGATGTGGTGCAGGACAGCATCTCAATGCCGGCCGGAGAAATGGAAAAGTTGAGGAAGGTGAACCATCCGGCGAACAGGTGGATGTTTGAAACGGCGGTGGTCAGCAACGATTGGGCGAGGGTGAGGTTCAAGCGCAGGCACTGTGACGTGGACGGGCTGCTGGCCATGCCGGCTGGGCTGATGCACCGCTGCCCAAGCTACATCAGTAAAATTGATGCAGGTGTCATAAACGAGGAGGCAACACCATGGTGGGATTAAGGTCAAGGCGCAGGGAGCACACCGAGCAGGCGAAGGTGGTGGCCAAGGTGCGGGCGTTCTATCCGGACGTGGTTATAGCGGCGATACCGAATGGGGGCTCTAGGACGGCTCAGGAGAGGGTTTCGATGCATAGTGAGGGGGTACTTAGGGGTATGCCTGATTTATGCGTCCTGAGGGCTTCTAATGGGTTCCATGGGCTTTTTGTTGAGATGAAGACGGACGTGGGGACCGTGGCCGCTGCGCAGAAGGATATTGCCCGCAGGCTAAACGCCGAGGGTTACCTGTGTTTGGTGGCGCGATCAGGCGATGATGCCTGGGCGTTGATAGAGAAATATTTACAAGGGGTGAAGTGATGAAGGATGGATGGGATGAGGTAACGCCAGAGCTGCCGATAAATGCACCGGCAACGCTTGGCGAGGATGCAGACAGGAAGGCCGCAGGGCTAATGAGGCATTGGGACGAGAAGGCTGAGACAAGCAGGTGCAGCAAGCTCATACATCAGCACGGGGGAGAGGCTTGGGTGTGGGACCAGCTCGGCTCAGGTGTGCTGGTTATGTCCATCTGCGACGGTATGGGGGTCAGTACTTCGGCGTTCCATCGTTGGGTGTCGAGAGGGGGTGAGACACGCGCCGCTCTGTATACGCGGGCGCGAGAGCAAGGGGCGCACACGCTGGCCGAGCAGACGATCAGCATCGCAGACCAGGCTGACCGCGACACGGTGCAGGTGGCCAAGCTGCGCAGCGACAACAGGTGGCGCATGGCCGCCAAGCTCAACCCCGACACGTATGGCGACAAGGCGGCGGAGATCAACATCAACCTAGGCGACATCGCCCTTGACGCACTGCGCAAGCGCGTCATAGTCGACGTGTCGGATGTCAAGCCTGTACACGGGCTTGACGATGAGTCGTAACCAAGGGTAAACCCTGACAGGGTTTACCCTTGCCAGCCCTGCCAGCCCTGCCCGCCCGCCAGCCGGCCAGCCGGCCAGCCGCGGCGCCCCCCCCCGTCGAGCCGCGGCGGCGGGGCGGCGTTTACGTAGGCCAACACACCTAAAAAATTTTTTTTACAAAATATGCAAAAAAGACTTGTCAGACCCGTCAACCTCATATACATTTAAGTCTTCAACAACAACAGGACACAAAATGACAACATACGCATACATGAGGGTTAGCACGCTGGAGCAGGTGGACGGCACCAGCTTGAGTAATCAGAAGCGGGAGTGCAAGGGGCTGGCCATGACGGGTGGGCTGTACATTGAGACGTACATAGAGGACAAAGGGGTGTCTGGCGCCACCAACTTCTTTGAACGTATGACGGCGCATAACGTGACGCTAAAGGCTGGCGACGTGGTCATAGTGGCCAAGCTGGACCGGTTCAGCCGCGACGCAGCTGATGCGCTCAACACGATTAAGGTGTTGAAGGGGCAGGGCGTGCGGTTGATTATCAATGGACACGGCGACGTGACCGACGACACCAACATCATGGCCAGGCTGATCTTGGAGGTGATGGCGGTGTTCGCCGGTCACGAGCGGCGTGTGATTAAGTCTAGGCAGAAGGATGGCCAGGCTGCCAAAAAGGCGAGGGGCGGGCACATCGGTGGGTCGGCGCCGTTTGGGTATAGGGTGGAGGGCAAGGGCAATAAGGCTGAGCTGGTGAAGGATGACGTCCAGCAGGCGGCATTGTTGGACGTTATTGCTTGGCACGGCGAAAAGATGAGCCTTCGGGGCATCAGCGCACAGGTGAAGGTTAAGCACGGGGTGGTGGTGTCGCACGAGTCTGTGCGCCGAGCCATTGCTGACAATGCGTAAGAGGAGCAGCTACAGGCCCAAAGGCATGGTGTACGACACCATGGGGTATGTCATGGAGAGCTTGACCCCTGTGGCGGCGCACGGGTCTGTGCTTATTGACTTGAAGCTCAAGAACCATGCAGCATTGGCCACGACGACGCAGGGAAGGGCCGACCGCAAGACCATTGACGTGCTGATCGCCGCTTTAAACATGACGGAGACGCTGTACCAGATGGGCTTTGGCGAGGACTACGGGCAGGTGGTTAGAGACGGCATGCAGGCGTTGCGCTCACTTGGAGCGCGTGGTGCAGACACTGGAAAGTTCATCATGAAGTCCGAGGAGATGGCGGCGCTGAACGAGGCAATGGAGTTGCACGACGCGCAGCTGGAGGTGATAACGGTGAAGGACATGGAGAAGGCCCTGCACCATATCTACGAGACCATTAAACACAAACGCGCCACGCCTATTGTGGCTAAGGAGAAAAACACATGACACAAGAAGAGATGATGGCAGACGGTACACAGTACTGCTGCTACTGCGGGTGCGAGAAGGCACGGTTCCAATGCTGCGGCGAGAACCACTTTCAGACCTTTGCTCAAATGTCTGCGGATGAGCAAGATGAGTTTTTTCAACAAGGAGAAAAACCATGGCTAAATTAATCGACTTTCCCATCGGCCTTAATGAAGGCGAGTCTCGCCTTGACTTTGACCCCGACGAGGCGCTCACTGGAGCAGTGGGCAAGCTAACGGAAGTGGTCATTGTTGGCTACGAGGCCGACGGCTCATTGTATTTTGCGTCTAATCGCGCCAATGCGCCGGATGTGCTTTGGCTCCTTAAACAAGCAGAGCAGATTCTGCTGGATATTGAACGGGAGATGAGGACATGAGCGGAGATCAAGACAAGCGGATAGAAAAGGCAGCAGAACACCTCGGGTCTGGCGCATTGAAGATGATAAAAGCAATATTGATGAAGCACGATGTGGCAATCATTGAGGCAGGCCAAGAGGCAATAGAAGCGGCAGTGAAGGCGGAGCGTGAGGCGTGTGCCCAATTGTGTGGCGACATGGTGTTTTACACCGGCTATGACTGCGCAGCTGCCATCCGCGCAAGAGGCAGTGCTTAAGCTACTACTGGCCGTGTTGATGCTACCGGCATCGGCATTGGCTGTGCCGTACTCGCCACAGGCCAAGTGTCTGGCTGATAATTTGCACTACGAGGCAAGAGGAGAGAGTTTGGCTGGCATCAGAGCAGTGGCCTCGGTGGTCTTAAACAGGGTTGCTAGTAAGCGCTGGCCAAACTCAATCTGCAAAGTGGTTTATCAAAGCAAGCAGTTTAGCTGGGCCAACGATTACAGAGCTAGAAATCCCAGGCTGGTCGCGTACACAGAGAAGGTGCAACGGGTTGTTGCTAAAGCAATCGCAGGTAGGTTGAAGGACAACACACGAAAGTCAACGCACTACCATACCTTGGCCGTTTACCCCAAGTGGGCGGGCAGACTTGAAATGACAGAGGTCATTGGTTTTCACGTTTTTTATAAATACCACAGGAGAAAGACATGAGCGCAGAAAAAGAAATTAGACGCACAAACGCATGGCTACAACGCCGCGTCATGGCAAGCAAAATACCGGTTGACGCAGAGCCATACATCGACTATCAGTATCAACCGCCGCAGCGCTGGCGTACTGGTTTGGTGGATTTGGCGGTTGCGGCGGCGGTTCTGTTTGCCGTTGGACTTATTACCTACGGGCTAATCACCCTCAACCTGTGGCTTGCAACATGAAAGAGCCAGCCCCCAACGGGTTTGTAATACCCAAAGTTTTTTTGGCCAACGACCCAGCGTTTAGGCGTTCAAATGCCAGCGCCGCTGGCGGCAGGACCAGAGCGGACAACATGGCGGACGAGCTAAAAAAATCGTTCCTGCTACACATCAAAGACAACAGCAAGGTAAAAAGAAAATGACAACACACGGCAACATCCCATCTTCACGCTACAACGGCGACTTCCACTCAACCCTGGACATGGGGCAGACCAAGACAGCCGTCAGACTCGGCGCTGAGGACGCACTACCACTGCCATCACGCGTCGGGAATTATCTCAAGTATCCAGACGGCAGAATTGAGAAAATTGACTCCGGCGTCAAAACCGCATCAAAATTATGGGGCAACCTATGAGCCAGACCACCCAGGCGCGGGAGGTGTTCCAGCAGTGGGTTGAGCGCTACAGGGACAAGCCTGCGCTGTTTGTCCAGGAAGTGCTGGGCGTGGACCCGGACGTGTGGCAGATTGATTTTTTGAACGCCATCGCACGAGGTGACAGGCGAATATCAGTCAGGTCTGGCCACGGCGTTGGCAAGTCAACCGCGAGCAGCTGGGCGATGCTGTGGTTCTTTATGACCCGGTCACCTGTCAAGGTGGTGGTCACGGCGCCGACGTCCGCTCAGCTGTTTGACGCGTTGTTTGCCGAGCTAAAGCGCTGGGTCAATGAGCTGCCAAAGCCCTTGCAGGCGATGGTCACCGTGAAGCAGGACCGCATTGTTTTTAACTCCGCACCTGACGAGATGTTTATCTCTGCGCGTACATCAAGGGCCGAGCAGCCAGAGGCGCTGCAGGGCATCCACTCGGACCACGTTATGTTGGTGGCTGATGAGGCGTCAGGCGTGCCGGAAGCTGTGTTTGAGGCGGCCAGCGGCTCGATGTCTGGCCACGCAGCTGTGACCCTGCTACTGGGCAACCCGACACGGTCCAGCGGTTTCTTCTACGACACGCACAACCGGCTGGCCAATGAATGGACAACCTTCAAGGTTGGCTGTGAGCAGTCACCAAGGGTTAGCAAGGACTACATTGATGAGATGGCGTCCAGGTACGGCGAGGACAGCAACGCGTACAGGGTCCGCGTGCTGGGCGAGTTCCCGCGATCAGACGACGACACCATGATCCCGATGGACTTGATCGAAAGCGCTCGGCATCGTGATGTAACCGTCAACCCATACGCGCCCATGGTCTGGGGCTTGGACGTCGCGCGGTTTGGCGCTGACAGCTCGGCGTTAACCAAACGCCAGGCCAACGTAGTTACAGAGTCGCCACGGGTTTGGAAGAACCTAGACCTGATGCAGCTGACTGGGGCGGTGGTGTCAGAGTACCAGGCGCTACAGCCACACGAGCAGCCGGTCGCTATCCTGGTTGACAGTATCGGGCTGGGGGCTGGGGTGGTTGACCGGCTGATTGAGTTGGGGCTACCAGCTCGCGGCATCAACGTCTCAGAGTCACCCAGCTTTGGTAGCCAGTACCGCAATTTGCGGGCAGAGCTGTGGGCTAAAGCGAAAACATGGCTAGAGCGCAGGGATTGCTGCATACCAAACAGCTCTCAACTCATATCTGAGCTGGCCACAGTCAAGTACCGGTTTGCAAGCAACGGGAAATTGCAGATTGAGTCAAAGGACGACATCAAGAAGCGTGGCCTCAAGTCCCCCGACTTAGCGGACTCGTTTGTGCTGACGTTTGCTGAGGACGCAGCGGTGGGCGTTCACGGGACGGCGGCTCGAAGTAAATGGGACAAACCTATCCGCCGGAGCATCCCTCGACTATGTTGATAGTGGGACAATTACACAATACCGCTAAAGGATGAAAATGCAAGCAAACTCATACGAAGACATGGACCCCATTACAGCAGCCGAAGACATGCAGCGCGAAGGCGCGGAGGATGACTACGACGACCAGCCTATGGATGAGACCGAGCTGCAGTCAATTGTCGCGTCTGAAATTGAAGACGCCATCAGCTACATCGACTCGGACCTCAGCCCGTTTCGCGCCCAGGCAACGCGCTACTACCGGGGCGACCCGTTTGGCAATGAGACCGAGGGCAGCAGCCAGGCCGTCAGCACCGAGGTGCGCGACGTTGTCAACGCGATGCTACCCAGCATCATGCGCACCATGTTCTCCAGCGAGCGCGCAGTTGAGTTTGTGCCCACAGGCCCAGAGGACGTGGCCATGGCAGAGCAGGCCACCGACTACGCAAACTATGTTTTGCAAAGTGACAACGACGGCTTCCTGGTTATGTATTCGACGTTTAAGGACGCGCTGATCCGCAAGTGCGGCGTTGTCAAGACCTGGTGGGAGGAGAAGACCACGGTCCGGATTGAGGAGTACACGGGACTGGATGAGCAGACCATCATGCTGATTGAGAACGAGCCAGACGCCACCGTGTCTGTCATCTCTCAGTACGACGACCCCAACGTTACGCCGGAGATGCTGCAGCCACAGGTCGACCCGCAGACCGGCCAGCCGGCGATGGATGAGATGGGCCAGCCCATTATTCCTGCGATGCCTCAACTGTTCGACGCGACTATCAAGCGCACCATTAAGTCTGGGCGCATAGCGATTGAAGCAGTGCCACCAGAGGAGTTTTTACTAAGCCGCAACGCCAGGTCATTAGAGGACTCAAGCGTGGTGGCGCACCGCAAGATGGCCACGGTGGCTGAGTTGATTGAGATGGGATACGACGAGGATGAGGTCATGACATACGTCACCTCAACCGACTTTGAAAACAACGACGAGTACTTGAGCAGGCGCAGCCTGAGCACCACCATCGGTGCTAACTCAGAAAGCAACAACCCGGCGATGATGCGCGTGCTGTACATCGAGGCGTGGATACGAATTGACTACGACAACGACGGCCTGCCAGAGTTGCGCAAGCTGTGCTGTTTAGGCGAGGGCTTTACTATTGTTCGCAACGTGCCGGCGGACATGATCCCATTTGCGGCCTTCCCTTGCGACCCGGAGCCACACACATCGCCTTTAGAGGCGACCAGCATCTTTGACCTGACCAAGGACCTGCAGGAAATTAAGAGCGACATACTGCGCAACACGCTGGACTCGTTGGCCCAAAGCATTCACCCACGCACGGCGGTGGTGGAGGGCCAGGTCAACATGGACGACGTGCTGAACAATGAGACCGGGGCGATTGTGCGTATGCGGGCGCCTGGCATGGTTCAACCACTGACCACGCCGTTTGTTGGCCGCGAAGCGTTCTCTATGCTGGACTACATGGACCAGGTCAAAGAAGACCGCACCGGCATGAGCAAGGCCGCGATGGGATTAAACGCGGATGCGTTGCAAAGCTCAACCAAGGCAGCAGTGGCGGCCACCGTCAGCGCCAGCCAAATGAGGTTGGAGCTAATCACCCGTATTTTGAGCAACGGGATGAAAACCCTGTTTAAGAACCTGCTGCACCTGATCGTCACGCATCAGGACAAAGAGCGCATGGTCCGATTGCGCAATGAATGGGTGGCCATTGACCCCAGGTCATGGAATAGCAGCATGGACGTGACCACGAACGTGGCGCTTGGCAATGGCGACGTTGAGCAGAAGATGGCAATGCTCAACATGATCTCAAACATCCAAAAAGAGGCGCTAATGACTATGGGTCCACAAAACCCGCTTGTGTCGCCGGCGCAGTTTAGCTACACGGTCCGCAAGATGGTGGAGCTGGCAGGATTTAAGGACTCAAGCCAATTCTTCAATGCCGTGCCTGCGGACTACGCGCCACCGCAAAAAGAAGAGAAGCCAACGCCTGAGGAGATTTTGGCCAATGTACAGGCCCAAAGCATTCAGGCTGACATACAGAAAAAGGCAGCCGAGCTAGAGCTAGAGCGTGAAAAAATGATTAGATCAGATGACTTGGACCGCGACAGATTAGAGTCCGATTTCATGCTGAAAATCCAAGAAATGCAGCTCAAGTACAGCACCCAAATTGACACAGCCAGCATTAAGGCAATGATGGAGCGTGACAGGGAGGCGCTGCGCGGCATGAACCAGATGCAGGGCCAGCAGGCACAGCAGGTGCGGCAGGGCCAGTTCTAATGGACAGCCAAGACAAATTTAATCGAGGCAAGACGGCCCAGCGCCTGATGGACGACCCAATCATCCAATCAGCGCTGGCAGACCTGGAGGGCATGTACATCAACGACTGGAAAACCAGTACAGTTGACGATGTAGTCAAGAGGGAGCGTGCTTTCGCGAGCATGAGCGTACTTCACGACTTCAGAGCGGCGCTCCAGTCATATGTCGACACCGGGAAAATTGCCGGTAAACAGATTGGACGTGATTCAAAAATGTAATGAGGGATTAAGATATGGTCAACGGCACCACGGCACCAGCCAGTGTTCATAACCCAATGACTGCAGATAGTGCAGCCAATGCCATTGAGGCAATGTTGTCCGGAGACGGAGACCAACAAGACTCAGAGGCGCAGCTGGACGAGATCAACGAGGTTGACGAGTCCGAACAGTTAGATGACGACGAATCTGCAGACGACGACGCGGCGGATGACGAGTCAGATGACGAAGAGTCAGACGAGGATGAAGACGAAGGTCAGGACCCGGTGGGGCAGAAGTTCACCGTCAAAATTGACGGCAAGGACACTGAGGTTTCACTTGAAGACTTGACCAACGGCTACAGCCGAACTGCTGACTACACGCGCAAGACGCAAGCACTTGCCCAAGAGCGTAAAGAAGCTCAGGCAGAGTTTGATATTGTGCGGCAAGAGCGGCAACAATACGCCCAACTGTTAGGCGCATTGCAGCAGCAGTTAGCCCAAGCTGACGCGTCACCCATCGATATGAATGCGCTTTATGAGAGCGACCCAATTGAGTGGGTGAGGCAAAAGGAGCTAGGTCGCGAACGACAGGAGAGGCAATACGCCATCCAGTCGGAGCAACAAAGACTAGCCCAGACACAGCAGG
>Ga0222661_1000338_pt1 | contig 19253 bp, 30 predicted proteins | sample AntAcemetagen551_FD_179851 | JGI IMG/M metagenome (GOLD analysis project Ga0222661, IMG submission 179851) | Saline water microbial communities from Ace Lake, Antarctica - #551 | ecosystem: Environmental > Aquatic > Non-marine Saline and Alkaline > Saline | place: Antarctica: Ace Lake...
CCATATCAAACCACTCCCACACCTCACCATGAATAGCCTCTTCGATCTCCTGCTTAATCATGTTCTCGTTTGGGCTGTCGGTATGCTTGTGGGCGCGGTTCCAGCCGCGTTCAATGCCGGTTTTGATACACATTTCTAGCACTGGGTGCGTCTTTGGTTTCATTCATCTCTCCTGTATCTAACTTATATTTGGTGTAGCACGTACATCATTAGTCCAGTCCAAGCAGCGAGAGCCACGAAAACCGCAATAACTAGGTAAGGCATGTTTCTCTCCTGCTTGGTTAATGTTGCGTATAAGTACATCATGAGTCCTGTCCAAGCAGCGAGAGCCACGAAAACCGCAATAACTAGGTAAGGCATGTTTCTCTCCTGTTTGGTTAATGTTGCGCATTTAGGTCATAAAGCCGGTTAATGTGTCTTTAATGGAACAAAAATGCACATAAACCATAAGTTTTCAGTGACTTTCTGTAGACTTAAAGTAGTATCTCCACCTCAGCTTCGGTTTCAATCCACACTCGCGCACCGCAGGATAGCGGCTTGTCTGCACTGTATACAATCTTGCTGTCACCTTTGATCGACACCTCATGGGCGTACCGATTGTCCTTGTAAGTCTTAACAGTCAGTACTGGGTCGTTAGTGCCGTTCTTGGCGTTGCTTTTAATGACATGCTGATTTACATGGACAATCGTTTTCATTCTACTTCTCCATAAGGTGTGCGTTGCGGATCTCCAGTACTTTACCGGCATCTTTGACTGCCGCCGCAGGGGTCTTACCCGCTTGCAGTAACTGACCCACATAGAAGTCAAACAACGTCATGCCCTCAAAACGAAAGGTGTTGTCGTCTAGTGCCGTGCCGTTTAATGTTGGGTGCGCAGGGCCACCGGATTTACTCAACTCCATCATCTTCTCCTAGTAATAAAATGCGAATCCCAAGGGGTTGCCGAGGGAATGACTAAAGTGGGAACTATCATCGGCCATCCTGCAGCAGCTCGTTCATAATGCTCTTCGTGAAGGTGTTACCTTGTAGCTTGATATACTTAAGGTACAGCGCGTCGATCTCGTAGTCACTCAGAAAAGCAAACGCTATCTGGCTACCGCAGTACCCATCGTTCTTTTTGTGTACCCGCTCTTCGACTATCTCCATGACCCAATCCCACCGACCGCTAACTATGCGCTTTAACTTTGGGTCGTACGGTAGGGCGAACTCATCGGGGTTGCTGTCCATGCGGTTCAACAGTATCCGCACCCCTTGATTAACAATAACTTCGTCGGTATGCTCAGCTAACATTGTTAGGCTCCCATAATAGATTTGAGCAAGGATAAAACGTCTGGTATATTTTCTTCGTTAACAACAAGTGAGTAGCCACCCGCCAACCGGATAGCGTTTAGTTCTCGCTCTTGCAACGCTGTGATTTTGTTCTTACCCGCTTTGCATTCGATGCCAATGAAACGCCCGTTTGCACAGCACACCAAGTCCGGTATGCCTGATCGTCCAAAGCCGTGGGTGGATGCGTAGAAATAGTAGACCCCGTTCTCTTTAAGCGTCTTTACTATCTTGTCTTTGACCTTCTTTTCTGGTGTGGTAGCCATGTCTTTTCCGATAAGGTTTAGACAGATAATACCATACTTTTAGACTTTGTCAAACATTATAAATAAAAAAACCCCACCGCCTTTTGAGCAGTGAGGTTGAGGTTAGCCTAACAATGTTAGGCTAGGTAGAACAATTAGTAGTACCGCCGGTTCATCGTTTTTGATCCTTCATAAAGTTAAAAAGTACTTCCCTCATCTTCCCTGTATGGTTAGGGAATTGTTTGTAGTACTCTAACGCCTCGCGGGGTATGCGTAAGCTGACGTTATGTAGCGCCTCCTTCTTGCCTTTGCCCCTACCAGCTTTGATGTTGGCACGTTCAATTGAGTCGTTCATGTCTGCTCCTCATCCGCCGTTACGTAAAACAAATCTTCTCTGAGTCTTACACCCACCCCGTCAAGCATCCTGTATTCAGGCACAAGTTTAAGCATGCCCACCGCCCGCTTTATACTTATAGGTAGCGTGTCCGTGGTAAACACTTGCATGTTTTTGATTGCGTGTGCTGAATGGGATACTAGGTAGTCGTCGCCACGCACAAGTATGGCAACCCCTTTGTCGTTCTGCATACATGTGTTCACTTTGTTGGCATATACAGTGCTATGGTATGTGTCTACAATACTTTCGATAATGCTAGTAGGCACATTATGTTTTACCGCTAGGATACGATAGGTTTGATCCCACTGCCCCATAATCTCTGGCACTAATTCACGGCTTACAACCCGATACCTCTCATAGAAAACCCCATCGGCTCTAGATGCAATTTTGTACAAAACATCTCTGACAACCCCAAGCGAGTCATTAAGTAGTTCGTGCGATGTATCTACACGAAAGTATTTGGCGATAAACTTCAAAGCCTGTTTCAAGTCTTTGGTTCTCTTACTCCTGCCCCTACTTAACTCCTTACCGATTCGCGGGTTAGCAATTTCGAACACTTTATTATGTCCAAAATAGTCGGTGCTAATTTTACCTAGCACTTGCCTGTTGTGGATTACTGAAAAATTTATAAACTTACACCCACGCTCAGAACGCCAACCGCCGCCGTAAGATACGAACTGCCAATGCGGGTTACTTTTCGCCGCCGCGTTAATCAAAGGCTCTACGAACGCATCAACATAAAGCACTTTCCCTTCCTCCAGCGATTCTCGGTTTAGGGGTAGCCTCGCAAATACATTGGGTAACCCAATAACAACCAATTCAGAATCAAGATCATTCATGTCAGTACCCCTTACCATTCAAACTGTTTCAGGATTGCGTCTACTTTGTTCTTCAGATCAAGCCGAACGCCAGCGCTTTCTTTAATATCGTCAATGTCCGTACCTAACATTGTTAGCTCTAACTGCCTACGAGCTTCCTCTAACTTGGGGTCTTTGGTAATGTTTAAGTGTGTCAGCATCCCACACAGCGATTGCGCATTAGTCAAAAGAGTGTCGTGGTAACGGCGCTTTACGTTATCGTCCCCCTCAACCTCGGTTAACTTCTCACTGATAGCTGTGAGTGTTTTGTGCAAGCGATCCCACGGCTCGCGCATAGCGTCACCCAACCGGCTGTTAAAACTGTCTTCGTACTGCTGCCGCAGATCACTCAAGTCTTTCTCTGCTACTTGTAAGCGGAAGTCACCTGACTCAGGTACTGGACTGAACACCAAGTTAAACCCGAACTTCTGCCGCACAGTATCCACGCTCGGATAGTCGTCGTTGTTAAACAATCCCCCTAGGTAGTTATGCGCTGTCTGCACCAATGCGGGGTAGTTGTTGCAAAACTCATTGACCATCTGGTCGAAAGTCCTATTGCGCATAGCCACTTCTTGCTTGTAGTCCATGAATAGACTTGTGGGTAACAACCTAGCCCCACGATCTGCCCACGGCAAGGTCTGAGTGTTGTGCCACAGCCGACAACCGGCGGCGTAGTCCGCGATGCCTTTCCTGAGCGTAGTCCCCGCCATCAGATTCTTACGTACTTGCGCCGCATTCTGCACTGCTAGGTTATCCGTAGTCACCTTCTCGGTTGCGCTTTTGTCCAGCTTGTTGGCTGTCCACACCGATATGTTCATCTCTACCAATACGGAACTTGTGGTTATGCTCATTATTTCTTCTCCGGTTTGCCAGCTAATTTAGCCATGCTATAAAAAGAATCATTCAATAGACGCATTGTGCGAATACTGCCATCACCTACTTCCTGCGGGAAAATATGACGTGTCGTAGTAGATTCGTTTTTGTCATACACGCTGTCGTACACTTCTGCCTTGTCGAGTATCCCTAAAAGAGTGATGGCGTCCTGTACATCCACCACATAGCTTGTATACCCAACGTCTATAATTGCCTTCTTCATAAACTTACCCCTTGATGTGAACCGTCTTGCCACAATCGGCGGTGACGTTTGAAGCCCGATTACTCAATACCCACAGAATAGGTGCGTTCCAATCATGCCCCCAATCAGGTACATACCCATCTGTCAGCATCACGATGCACTGCGCTTCGATGTTGTTCTCCTTAAGATAGTCTGATAAGCACTGAGGATCTGTACCTCCACCACACATAGGCTTGGTTGACCTAACAATGTTAGCTACGTCTGTCATGTCGTACACTTCATGCGACGCAATGTGACTACCCCAATAGATAAGATCCAAAGCCGCCGGGTGAACCTGCTCTGCGATTGCTTGAACCTCGGAAAGAAACGCAGTCAGCTCAGAACCACCTACTGATCCTGAAGTATCCACACCGATAACCAACCGTTCCACTCGTTCACCGATCAACGAGGGCATGTACACATCCCCCGATAAGAACCGTCGGTTCACCCGTCGCCACGAACTTGCATCCTTGGCATGACACACGGACTTCACAAACTCACGTAAGGCTTCGCGCCAGTCAATCTGTGGGGCAAGTAAGTCAGCAAGCTCTAGGCTCCCGCCACCCTTGTCCGAACCATGCATTTTCTGGTGCGCGATCTGTCCCTGACGTAAGGCTTGGTCAATCTCCTTTACCAACTGCTCTTTATCTGCGGCATCAAGACCTTCTGCACCCTCCCAATCGTGCTCATCAAGCCCGCCATTTTCATCGCCCCCATCGTCATTCTCCTGCTTAAGTATGTCGAACACTTGTTTAGCGTTCATGTTTAAGAACCGCGTGTCGATCAAGCCCACCGCCTTGCTGTCTCTACGTGGCATGGCAACCACTTTCTCTGACGGGTCCATGTTGACAATCATCAGGTTAATTACGTAGTCACAAGCATGGTTGGCGAGCTTGGCATTCTCGTCATGCAACTTACGCCACGTTATTAAGTGCCGGAACGCTTTGTGCAAGTTCTCATGCAACACGACAAACCCCAGTTCCTTGTCGTCCAAGCTGTTGATGAAGTCCCTACCGTAAATCTCATCGCGCCCGTTGGTCGCCGCAGTGGGCATGTCGTCAGAAACGGAAGTCTTACCGACCATCATAATTCCCGACCACATCGCAAACGAGGCATTGCGCATCAGACCAATCTTTACTTTCTTAAGCCTACGCTCGGCTCTGTCTTGGGTGGTAGCTAACATTGTTAGGCTCCTTGTCATTACAGAATATCTTCGTTACGTGCAACCCAGTCAGCAAACGCCGCTGAACTGAACGCTATGGACTGTTTGGATTGCGACTTGGACAGGTTGATCGCAAAGCATGCTTGCCACTCAGGCTCGAAACGCTCGATGTACTTCATCACAGGTGTGATTGTGTCCTTTGAAACCTTAGCGACGGCTCCAAAAATCAAAACAGCGCACGCACCTGCTGACTCTGGTACTAAGCAAGTAGCAGGACTCTTGATGATGCTCTCCCATGTCGGCAACTGGTCTTGGTACTCTAGGTAAGCATGTAAGTCTCGGCTTGCCGGTTCTCCAATAGTCCCTGACATCGCCGCAACCAAAGTCTCTTGGTCAATACCCTGCCGCGCCCTAACAATGTTAGATGCCCGTTCAAGTGAGCGAGGCGACACAAAACTAGTCTGCACCCGCTTGGGGTTGTATATGTAGGGGTTATCAGCTTGCCCCTCGTCGGTGTAGCTTGCCATCGCATGCGGGAACTGCCTTACCCAAGCCATGATGACTGGCTCGATGTTGTTGTTGACTGCCCACTCTAGCCACTGGTCTGCGTCTGGTTTGCGCACTGTCAATGGAATGATGCGGTTGCGGCTATGCGCCTTAAGGGAATCACCAACTCCGTCGCTCGACAAGTTACCCGTCAGAAAAACGATGCTGTCAGGATGAATTGATATGTCGCCCAGTCGTGGGTTTGCCACTTCTAGCATAGGATGAAGCATGTTCTTGATAGGCTCAGCCCCTTTTGTGAACTCATCTAACATTGTTATGGTGGGCTTGCCCGTGTGGATCTTGAACCTATTGTTAGGGTAGTAGCGGGTAGTGCGCGTCTCGTGATCTATGACAGGCATGGCAATGTCGCCCAAATCCATGTTAGGCACGTCGATGTAGGCAACTTCATGGTCTGGTAGCGACGCATGTAGTGTTTTAAGCAGAGATGACTTGCCAATTCCGGGCTCGCCTTGGAGCAGATACCGGTTCTCTGGTGTCGCTAAAATGACGCTCGCGGCTTGCTTCAATGTGATCTTAGAACCAAAGTTAATGTCGCTCATTTGTAAATCTCCGTTTAGGTAAGACTAAGTAGTAAGTAAAGTAATCACGTAAAAAACGCTTCGTATCTGTCCTTGGCTAGCCGCCCGTCAGTGATAACGCGCTCACTAAAACAGTCCCGCGCATGACGTAGTAGCACCAACGTATCAAAGCTACTCAACACATCCTTGAGGTGCACGTTTTTCTGACCGGTGTCGCCCACGTAATTCAGACTAGCCAACGATACCCACAGTAAGGCTCGGTTCATACTCGCCGGATCATCAGACAAAACAAACCCAAACAGCTCGTCCAGCTCAGTACTTGTCGGCTTGCCCCATGCCCGCACAACTAACTGCCTAGGTAAACCCGACGATCTACCCGATGCCCAGTCCAACCGCCGACCCTCTGCTAGGTACTCATTTACGTTGATGTTGCCTCCCCGTAGCTTGAGCATCCGTTCCACATACTCAACAAACGCCCTGTACTTAGACCTAACATTGTTAGTTTGCTTGCGGTTTATGTTATGCACCACGGGATATTGCGGATTAGGCAAAAGTAATTTACCGTCCGAACCCCGTACTAAAGTAGTGATGCCAGTAGTGGGCATCGGGTAGTAACCCCGTGGCTGAGATTCCGATTGCCTTGCGTATATCCATACTTTGTTGTCGTGTTGCAAGAAACCGAACCCAATGGTGTCGTTCAGGTAGTGAATAGTGGTCGACGATACATGCCCCCCAAGATTTAGAATCACGGTTTTTTTGTCGGGCATGAATGTGACTACATCCGTTCTGTGATGCCTGAGCGCCACTGAGTTATCAGGATTTCTCCTTATGGTGCGGTCGTCATCCCGCCTTGCCGCAATTGGACGCACGTCGTCACTTCGCCCACGTATAGGTAGAATTTCCCCGTGTAGGTTTAGCGCATACTCGTAATTAGGCACATGGGGTGCGCGTATTCTGTTACTTCCGTACATGGCGTTACTCCTATCTGATTAGTAAATCAAAGTCCAACAAGAACCAAAAGAACGTAAGCATCAGGGCGACACTTACCGTCCATAGCAGTGCATCAATCCATTTCATCTTTATCTCCTTGGCTGTACCAAAACTCGTCCCATAACGCCTTGTCTACCTTGATAAACAGGCTGTCCTCGTACACTTCCACGATGTCGGCATCCTCTAAGATGTCAAACGCTAAACCCACTTCTTCTTTAGTTCTCATCTTTATCTCCCATGAACGTGTCCCATGCATGGCGGTCAACCGCTATCCATACCTTGTCGGTGAACTTGTTAACTATGTTGGCACTGGTAAGCACGGTAATGGCTTGTTTAAGTAGCAGGGTGTCGTCCTTGTCTTGTGTTGTGGTACTCATGCTTGCTCTCCTATATATGTGAAACAACCCACCCACTCTTTATACTGGTGTTGTTCAACTAAACTGAACATCTCAGGCGCACCATTCATGCGCCGCACTACGCATACATCTCCTCTTACTATGTGTTGCTTGGGTTTAATGTCTGCCCATGTGTATGGTGTTGAACGTTGTCGTGTCCGCAGTGTGCGGTCAGCTTGTGCCATGTCAGTCATTTACTTCTCCTTGTGTTGTGTTGTGGTACTCATTCGGGGTATACCTCCAAGATGTCATAGTCAAAATCGAATCCTTCTAGGTTGTTCACGTCATAACCCAATCGCTTCAGGTGGTCAACGACCTCGTCGTCTAAGTAGTCCTCGTCCTCTGCAGATATAAGGGCTGTGTGTGTCGTGGTAGCCCTGATCTTGATCTCATAGCTGTACATAGTTTTATCTCCGTTCGCTTAGTGGTAACCAACCGTGTGCTCGCCATACCACGGTTACATCAGTTTGAGCGGCGGGTACGTAGACCCACTTTGGATCGCACAACCCCCATGGCTTAGGCTCGTTAATCTGCACTGATCGCAACCCCTTCATTACTTTTGTACCTAACAATGTTAGGTTTACTTCGGTCGTCTCGTTGTTCATGTTGTCCTCTTTGGGTTGAGTTGCTTGAGCATGGTGGGGTCGGTGAACAGCATGTAATTACTTTTGTTCAGTGGTGCTACGGTGAACTTGCGCTTATGTGCTTGGATGTCGCCGCAGGGTAAGCAGGTGGTGTAGCCTAGTTGCCACCGCGCCACTGGCACTGTGCCGCCGTAACACTTGGTGCATAGGTAGCGGGAATCTTCATGCATTGTGTTTCTCCTCATCTGCCTAATTCTTTTAGGCGGTAACCTAACAATGTTAGGTTGGTTGTTGGTGGATAAACTTTTACTATAATATATTGTATCACAATGTTATACCCAATGCAAGCGATTCGGTCGCGGCGTGACTAAAGGCAATGTTAGGTGTTAGGAAAGTGAAAAGTTATGTTATAAAAGTTTATAACAAAGCAAACCCAATAAGCATGCGGGTCTTGAGAGGTTTTTAGTGTAATGTTATAATGTTATAAGAAAAAAAGAGAGAGAAGGGTTTTTTGTGTTTTGAAAATGTGATACGTTGCGTATGCGGAGAGATTCGTTTTTCCGTTCTCACCCCTTTTTCCCGCTAACATTATAACATTGCCTGTTTCCTATTTAAAATCAAACACTTACAGTTTTTCTGTTTCTAACAATGCCGCTAACATTACGCTGTTTTCTAACATTGCACTTGTGCGAATCCCGCCCTGAGCACTATCACCCCGAAAATCAACGTGACCAAAAGTAAACCGCGTATAAACCTAACAATGGGCGAATCCCGCCCTGAGCACTATCACCCCAAAAAAACAAGAGACAAAAGAAAAGCCTAACAATGTTAGGCTAGGCGCAAATGAGATCGGACAAAAGAAAAGCCTAACAATGTTAGGCTAGGTGATACTAGGTTTATTGGGGGGTGATCACCCCCCATGGTTTACTTAACCGTATTTAGGTCAACGCCTAGGGCTTCGAGCGCCTTAACAATTAGCAGGTTGGCGCTCTTTATTTTCTCATCTAAGTTATCCTGACGGTGGTTGAATTTATAAAGTGCCGTCAGTTCTTCGATGTTGCGCAACATTGGGCTACGCGCACTATTACCCGCACCGTTGCCCTCCCCTTCAGGGTTTGATCCTCCTTCAGGGTTTGATTCCCCTTCAATTTCTTCACGCCCATACTTGCGTACTCTCGCCCATACGGTTGACGGGTTCGAATGCTTAGCCCCTTTAAGTACGCGATACAGTTCGAGCTTTTCTGCAGTAACAGTCTTCGCGGTTTCGGTGGTGTCAGATGCTTCTACGTCGTACCAGCTAAACCCAAAGTGGACTGTTAGACTCTTAGCATAAGCCCGCTCCGCACCATAAGCTCGAACTACTGACTCAGCTACGTCGTTACGCAGTGTGACTAGATCAACTTGATTTTCGTTTTTCATTTTAGTTCCCACTCTAACAATGTTAGGTTATCGCCTAACCGATTGAACCGATCACCGATTCATAACTACACTATAGCAAATCGTGATACGAAATAGCAAGTCTGATGGAAACAATAATTAAATAAAATCGGGGTGAACTAACACTGTTAGGCTAGGCGTAGACCCCACCACCCCCCCACCCCCAAGACTACAACAACATAACTGCAACCCCCCTACTTAGTAATATGCACTGTCAATACTATTTTTTCACATTGCGATACCCCCCATACCTAACTTTGTATCGCACCCCCCACCCCCCTATATATTTTTCCGACGTGCGTCTTGTTTGCGCCATATAGAAACACCCCCCTATAGGAGTCCCAATCTTGTTTTGCTTTATGTGCCATAATATTATTTGGGGGTACTGGTGTTAGCTACCTCGAGTGACGTTCCTTGGCAGGCTTCGCAGCTCTAAACCCGTGCTTTATCGGGGGCCCCTCTATATATCTTGCCAACACTGCATAAACACGTATATACTTAGCCGCACTGGAGCCACAAACCGCTACCGCGTATGCCTACTGTAAACATAGAACCCACAGATAAACACCCCATACCCTACGATACGTCTGATGAAACTTCGGCGTCGTTTATGGATGAGATGGCCGTTGCGGGTAACACGGCCGAGTTGCAGGTATCACTAGGTGCCTCCCTAGAAGTTGACGAACAAACAGCTAATCAGGAACAGTCTTTGATCGAGAAAGCGATCAAGGAACGTAAAACAAAACCCCTAACTAACACTAATACCGCATTTGCGGCCGCTTCTTTTTTGCGTACCTATGGCCAGCAGCTAGCCATGGACTTGGGGCAAACTCGTGCGGCTATAACAAACAAGCTAATGGAGATCGCCAACTGTGGTGATCCAAGGTATGAGTTGAAAGCACTAGAGTTACTTGGAAAGCACAGCGACATCGGGTTGTTTACCGAGCGTAGTGAAGTAACAATCAACTACAAAGACCCTTTAGATTTGGAAAATGCTATTAAAGAGCGCGTTAGGCGTTTGTTGCATGCGGACGTCACTGACGTTACCCCCATTGGTGCTGACTTAGACGAGCAACTAGGTGTTGCCACAGTGCCACCTGAACCTGAACCCGAGCTGATGAACGAACTAAATGACGACAGCCCAACAAGCACTTGAGTCTCTCTCGCTCAAAGATATACCAAGTATCTTACCGTTGTTATCAGTGGCGGAGCAGGAGCTATTGCTTGCTGAGTTAGAGAAGCTGCAGGGGTTAAAAACGCGTAAAGTCGCACAAGAGCGGTTCTTGGCGTTCGTCAAAGAAGTTTGGCCTGTGTTTATTAGTGGGCGGCACCACGCTAAGATGGCTTCGGCGTTTGAAAGAGTGGCCAGTGGTGAGTGTAAACGGCTCATTATCAACATGCCTCCTAGGCACACTAAGTCCGAGTTTGCGTCTTATCTTCTACCTGCTTGGTTTTTGGGCAAATTCCCGAATAAAAAAGTCATCCAAACAGCGCACACCGCTGAGTTGGCGGTAGGGTTCGGTCGAAAAGTACGTAACTTAGTTGACCAAGAGGCGTATTCCAACATATTTCCCGGGATGGGGCTGCAAAGTGACTCTAAAGCTGCGGGTCGTTGGGCCACTAATCAGGGCGGGGACTATTTTGCTATCGGTGTGGGTGGCGCGGTTACAGGTAAGGGTGCGGATTTACTTATTATTGACGACCCTCATTCTGAACAAGAGGCAACTTTAGCCGATACAAGCCCTGAAATTTACGATAAAGTGTATGAGTGGTACACATCAGGGCCTCGACAGCGTTTGCAACCGGGTGGCGCTATTGTAATTGTGATGACCCGATGGTCTAAGCGAGATTTAACGGGGCAAGTTGTAAAGTCTTCTATAACAAGAGGCGGGGAAGAGTGGGAAGTAATTGAGTTTCCAGCTATTTTGCCAAGTGGCGACCCACTTTGGCCTGAGTTTTGGGAGTTACCCGAGCTTGAGGCACTGCGTGAGGAGCTACCTAACAGCAAATGGATGGCTCAGTACCAACAACAGCCAACTTCAGAGACTTCGGCCATTGTTAAGCGTGACTGGTGGCAGCTATGGGACAAAGAAGCTCCCCCGGAGTGTGATTTTATCCTTCAGGCTTGGGATACGGCGTTTGAAAAGACCAACCGTGCTGATTATTCGGCGTGTACGACGTGGGGGGTGTTTTATCAGGACAGTTCGGACACTGGGCGAATGGAGGCTAATATCATAATGCTAGATGCCTGCCGTGATCGGCTAGAGTTCCCGGCGTTGAAACGCAAAGTGTTGGACCAGATGGAGGAGTTTAACCCCGACTCTATTATTATTGAGAAAAAAGCATCGGGGGCGCCTTTAATATACGAGTTGCGCTCGATGGGCATACCGGTACAGGAGTTCACGCCTGTTAAAGGCAACGACAAAATTGCCCGGCTCAATGCGGTGTCTGATTTGTTCGCCTCAAAAAAGGTATGGGCACCCGGCACCCGCTGGGCGGAAGAAGTTATTGATGAAGTGGCAAGTTTCCCCGCTGGAGAACATGACGATTATGTTGACTCTGTTTCTTTGGCGTTAATGCGGTTTCGCAAAGGCGGTTTTCTGCGTACCGAGCTAGATGAAGAAGAAGATCCCGTTCGCTATAAACGCAGGGCTACCCAATACTATTAAGGATAGGACATGGCAACTAATATAGACAAAGTGTTAAATCAGGCCCCAATGGGTTTAGAAGAAAATGACTTCTTAGGCGAGCCTGACATCGAGATCGAGATTGAAGATCCGGAAAACGTCACTATTACGACAGACGGTTTAGAGGTCACGATTTTTCCAGAGGATGAAGACGAGGATGATTTTGATTCTAATCTGGCGGAGTTTATATCTGAAGATATTTTAAGCGGATTAGCCAACGATATTATTTCTGATTACGAGGATGACGTTAACGCCCGCCGTGATTGGATGCAGACCTACGTTGACGGCCTTGAATTGTTGGGCATGCAGATCGAGGAGCGCTCAGAGCCGTGGCCCGGTGCGTGTGGAGTGTATCACCCCTTGTTAAGCGAGGCGCTAGTAAAGTTCCAAGCTGAAACCATGATGGAGACGTTCCCTGCACAAGGCCCCGTAAAAGTACAGATTATTGGTAAAGAGACTAAAGAGAAAGAGCAAGCGTCGTTGCGGGTTAAAAACGACATGAACTACGAGCTAACTGAGCGCATGGTGGAGTACCGCCCCGAGCACGAGCGCATGTTGTGGGGCCTAGGTTTATCGGGCAACGCGTTTAAAAAGGTGTATTTCGATCCGTCGCTAGACCGCCAAGTCTCTATGTATGTTCCTGCTGAAGATATTGTGGTGCCTTACGGTGCGAGTAGCCTAGAAACAGCGGAGCGTGTGACCCATGTGATGCGCAAAACGCCCAATGAGCTTAGAAAACTGCAAGTTAGTGGGTTTTACCGCGATATTGAGCTGGGGGATCCGACTGACACATTTGATGAGATTGAGAAGAAAATTGCTGAAAAGATGGGGTTTAGAGCCTCATCAGACGACCGACACAAGATATTAGAGGTGCACGTCAATTTAGATTTGCCTGACTATGAAGATGAAGAGGATGGCGAGCCAACAGGGATTGCGCTACCTTACGTAGTTACTATTGATAAGTCATCTCAGTCTGTTTTAGCAATACGGCGCAATTGGAATCGGGATGACCGCGTTAAACAAAAGCGCAACCACTTCGTACACTACCCGTACGTGCCGGGATTTGGTTTTTATGCGTTCGGGCTTATCCACTTGATCGGTGCGTTTGCTAAGTCAGGTACGTCGTTGATCCGTCAGTTGGTGGATGCAGGTACGCTATCTAATTTACCCGGTGGGTTTAAAACCAAGGGTATGCGCATCAAGGGCGATGACACCCCAATCGGTCCCGGAGAGTTTAGAGATGTAGATGTGGCTAGTGGCACCATGCGTGACAACATCATGCCGTTACCGTATAAAGAACCTAGCCAAGTATTGTTTGGCTTGCTGGGTACTATTGTTGATGAGGGACGTAGGTTCGCTAGTGCGGCTGATTTAAAAGTGTCAGACATGTCGGCACAGTCCCCCGTTGGCACTACGCTAGCAATATTAGAGCGCACACTTAAAGTGATGTCGGCTGTACAGGCACGGATTCATTACTCCATGCGCCAAGAGTTCCGGCTGCTCAAAAAGATTATCCGAGACCATACTGATGACTCGTATGATTACGAACCTGTGGGGGAAACCCCTAGAGCCAAGCGTTCAGATTACGACATGGTGGAAGTAATTCCAGTATCTGACCCTAACGCTGCCACAATGAGCCAAAAAGTAGTACAGTACCAAGCAGTCCTCCAGTTGGCCCAGACAGCACCTCAACTCTACGACCTACCCTATCTCCACCGTCAAATGCTGGAGGTATTAGGAATCAAGAATTCTGCGAAGCTGGTGCCTGTGGAGGACGACTATAAACCACGAGATCCTGTGTCTGAAAACATGGACCTTCTTAACAGCAAGCCTGTTAAAGCGTTTATATATCAGGACCACGAAGCGCATATTGCGGTCCACATGGCAGCGGCCCAAGATCCTAAAATTAAACAGATGGTCGGACAAAGTCCTACCGCCCCAGCTATAACTGCTGCATTCGCTGCGCATGTACAGGAACACTTAGCCTTTGAATACAGGCGACAAATTGAAGACGCCGTTGGTGTGCCTTATCCCGGCCCCGACGCTGAGATGGATGAGAATACAGAACTCGAAATCTCGCGCCTTGCCGCTGCCGCTGCGGATAAAGTGTTGCAAAAAAATAAAATCGAAATGCAAGCCAAACAAGCCGAACAAGCTCAAAACGATCCAATCGTTCAAATGCAGCAAATGGAGCTTCAGATCAAGCAAAAAGAAGTTGAAATTAAAGAGAAGCAGTTGGTTATCGCCGCTGGTGAAAAAGTTGACCGGCTTGCTATCGAGCGCGAACGTATTGCGTCGCAACAACAGATTGCTGGTTTACAGACTGGTGCTAAGTTAGCAACCGATCAAGCTAAATTGTCGGCGGACCAACAAGAAGCGGGGGTTCAGTTAGGTATAGATATTGGTAAGGAACTAACTAAAAACACAATTGACGCAGAACGTATAGAGGTTGAAAAAGCTCGTATAGCCCAACAAGCCATGCAGCAACGCCCTCAGCCCCCAAAGGAAAATAAATGAACGATGACTTATTGAAGTATCTCGTAAAAAAGCTCGATGCGGAGCAGGAGATACTTTCTACAGATCTTGGCCTAGGTAGGGCTAAGGACCACGGCGAGTACAAATATACCTGCGGAGTTATCCGTGGGTTGATGATCGCTAACAACATTATCAGTGAAACATCAGACCGTATGGAGGAGTTAGATGAGTGAAATACTTATCGGTACAAACCCCGATAACCCGCGAGTAGTAGGTTCAGCGAATTTGGGTGCAGCCGCAGAACGAAAAGCAAAGCAACTACCACAGCCTTCTGGATACCGCATATTATGTGCTATTCCTGAGATTGATGAAAAGTATGAAAGTGGAATCCTCAAGTCAGACCTTTCTAGACAACACGAGGAAATACTTACTACTGTTCTGTTTGTTGTAAAGTTGGGACCGGATTGTTATAAAGACGCTTCTCGGTTCCCTAGCGGGGCTTGGTGTAAAGAGGGGGACTTTATTTTAGTCAGACCTCATTCAGGTACACGAGTCAAAATTCACGGACGGGAGCTTAGGATCATTAACGATGATTCTGTTGAAGGTGTTGTTGAAGATCCAAGGGGAATTAGCCGTGCGTAGCGAAGCTCAAAAAGCGCTAGGGACAAGTTGGCATATAGATCACATTACCCCAATGTCCAAGGGTGGTTTGACTACGTATGACAATCTGCAAGTAGTCCCCGCTTTTTGGAACCGCCAGAAGTCAAACAAACACTCTGAACGTTTTTTTAATATATTTAGAGCATAGGAATACACATGAGCACACAAACTGACACTAAAGACGACGATTTTCAATTTGAGGTTGAAGGTGAAGAGCAGAAACAGTCCGAAGTTGAGACTAAAGCTAAGCCTAGTGTTGATATTGAAATCGAAGATGATACCCCCGAGGCGGATCGTAATCGAACCCCTTTACCTAAGGAACTTGTAGAAAAACTTGAGCTAGACGAGCTTGATCAATATTCAGGCGAAGTTAAAACCAAATTAAAGCAGCTTAAAAAGGTTTGGCATGACGAGCGTCGGGAAAAAGAAAATGCTTATCGGCAACAGAACGAAGCTGTATCTTTAGTAAAACGGCTTTCTTCAGAAAACAGTGCCCTTAAAAATACGCTTAATCAAGGTGAACAGACGCTTATCAGTACATATAAGCAGTCCGCCGAGTTTGAGATGGAAATCGCTAAGCGGGCGTATAGAGAAGCTTATGATTCAGGCGACTCTGACAAAGTAATTGAAGCCCAACAAAAAATTGCGGACGCGACATATAAGTTGCAACAGGTTAACAACTATCGACCAAAACCTGCGGCAGTTGACAATAATGTAAATATTGATCAAAATACTACAAACGTCCCTACCCCCGATAAAAAAACCCTGTCATGGCAACGAAATAATCCATGGTGGGGGCAAGATTCAGAAATGACAGCGTCAGCTTTAGGCTTACATCAAAAGCTTCAATTTGAACGCGGAGTGGGGTTTGTAGGGTCAGATGATTATTGGCAAGCGATTGACAACACAATGCGCCGCCGATTCCCAGAATATTTTGGGACACCAGATAGTAACAGTGGGGCACAAAAACCTGCTGAGCGCGAGTCTAGATCAGCTACAGTGGTCGCACCGGCGTCTAGAAGCACATCCTCCAAAAAGATTGTGCTGAAACAGTCTCAGATAGCACTTGCTAAACGACTTGGATTAACCGCCGAGCAGTACGCTCGGGAATATGCAAAAACACTGGGGAATTAAAATGGCCGAAACTAGATTAGCTAGAGAACTTGAAAGTCGCAGCGCTGTAGAGCGTCCTAAGCAATGGCAACCGGCATCAACCCTGCCCGAGCCAGACAAACAGCCGGGGTACTCTTATCGTTGGATTCGTATTTCGACCCGTAACAATCCTGATGCGGGTAATATCTCGTCCAAACTACGAGAAGGTTGGGAACCAGTGAGAGCTGAAGAACAACCAAAGTACAAATATTTAGTCAGTACGAACAGTCAATTCAAAGACGGTATCGAGATTACTGGTTTGTTGTTGTGCAAGATTCCATCTGAGTTTATGAAGCAACGGAAAGCTCACTATTCCGATAGGACGCAAGCTAATATGGAAGCTGTGGACAATACTTTTATGCGCCAAAGCGATGCGCGGATGCCCCTGTTTAAGGAAAAGCAATCCAAAACGTCGTTCGGGCGTGGTTCTTAATTTTAATTGGAGTTAACAAATGGCTTATCCTACTGTTAGCGCTCCCTACGGCTTCAAGCCTATCAACCGTTTAGACGGTATGCCATACGCTGGTGCTACGCGCCAAATCAAGATCGCGTCTGGTTATGCTGCTAATATCTTTAATGGTGATTTGGTTTCTATCGTAACGGGCGGCGTTGTTGAAAAATTCACTGGCACCACAGCGGGCTCGCCCGTAGGTGTTTTCGTTGGTTGCGCTTTTACCAACCCAACCACTAAGCAGCCATTGCCTTCGCAATACTGGCCCACGGGCACAGTGGCGGCTGATGCAGTTGCCTACGTCGTGGACGATCCAAATGCTATGTTTAAAGTAGCTGTTACTGATGGCTCTAGCGACATGTCCACTGCTGCCTTGGCCGCTGTTGGTGCTAACGTGTCTGTTATCCAAGGTGCGGGCGACACGAACACTGGTAACTCTGGCGTTTCTGTTCTTGCTGGATCAGAAGCTACTACCGCAACATTGCCTGTTCGTGTTATTTCCGTGGTTCCTGAAACCGCTACCGGTGCCGACACATTTGTCGAGTTGATCGTTAAGATTAACATTCACCAGTACAACAACACGACTGGCGTCTAAGGAGTAAATAATGGCTATTTCACGCGCACAACTACTGAAAGAGCTCCTCCCCGGGTTGAATGCCTTGTTTGGCATGGAGTATGCAACATACGGTGAAGAGCACAAGGAAATCTTTGAAACGGAAACTTCTGAGCGTTCATTTGAAGAAGAGACCAAACTGTCAGGCTTCTCGGCTGCTCCAGTCAAGAACGAAGGCAGTGCGATCTCTTACGACAATGGACAGGAAGCTTTCACTGCTCGCTATAACCACGAAACCATTGCTTTGGGTTTCAGCTTGACGGAAGAAGCTATCGAGGACAACCTCTATGACTCACTTTCAGCTCGCTACACCAAAGCTTTAGCTCGCGCTATGGCGTTTACCAAGCAGACAAAAGCGGCAGCTATTTTGAACAACGGTTTTGACGCTGCCTTCGCTGGCGGGGATGGCGTATCTTTGTTCTCTACAGCTCACCCTCTTGTGTCTGGTGGCGAAAACAGCAACACTCCTACTACTCCTGCTGATTTGAACGAAGCGTCTTTAGAGGCTGCTACCATTCAGATTAACGCATGGACAGACGAGCGTGGCTTGTTGATCGCTGCTTCACCTCTCAAGTTGGTCGTTCATCCGTCTAACCAATTCGTTGCTACCCGTCTCTTAGAGACAAAGCTTCGTGTCGGTACGGCTGATAATGACGTCAACGCTATTGAGAACAACGGCACCATTGGCCAAGGCTTTACGATCAATCACTTTTTGACTGATCCAGATGCTTGGTTCTTGACTACCGATGTGCCTAACGGCTTGAAGCATTTTGTCCGTACACCGATGTCAACAGGAATGGATGGAGATTTCGATACGGGAAATGTGCGATATAAAGCTCGCGAACGGTATTCGTTTGGATTTTCTGATCCCCTCGGTATGTTCGGTTCTCCCGGTTCAGACTAATTAAATCAAGCACTTAGGTGATTTAGGCCCCGCTTCGGCGGGGTTTTTCTTTATCCTTGCGCCCAACGCCCCCTAGCAGTACAGTAAGGGTAACCACGGAGGCAGTTATGATTTGGATTCCCGTTATTTTTATGTGTATGGCTGGGCAGTGTGGGTTTATGCAGGGTAACTCTACGTATACTGAGCAGGGCTGTTTAGAACAGGTAAAGAAGGCTTATGCGGTGCTGGGCAACAACCCCCAAGTAGAAGTATACGAGGGCACATGCTTGCCGGTTAGCCCTGTTTAAGTTGCTTTTTCTTGCGCTTACGTCTTATAGCTAACCGCTCTTCGTGGTGATGGATGCGATGGCAGTTTGCGCATAACACAACGCACTTTTTAATTTCTTCCATAATCCGCTCGTACGCCTGATTCGCCAAAAGCCGATGCACCTTTATGTTGTCGGGGCCCAGTATGACGTGGTGGAAATCTAGCGCGGCGGGGTGACTATACCCGCAATTGATACACTTCAGAGTTGATTTGAACGCGGTCCATTTCTTGCGTTGCTCTATTTTTGAATGACTGGTTTTAGCAATAATCGCTTCTCTATTCTTTTCGTAGTAGCGCCGAGAGTACTCTTTATGCTTCTGTCTTCTTACTTCTGGGTCTGCATACGGCATTGTTGCGACCTTCCAAAACATTCAAGCGCCAGTATAAGCTATTTTTATAGCCCCAAGCCACTGTAGG
>Ga0222661_1000362_pt1 | contig 18339 bp, 13 predicted proteins | sample AntAcemetagen551_FD_179851 | JGI IMG/M metagenome (GOLD analysis project Ga0222661, IMG submission 179851) | Saline water microbial communities from Ace Lake, Antarctica - #551 | ecosystem: Environmental > Aquatic > Non-marine Saline and Alkaline > Saline | place: Antarctica: Ace Lake...
ATGATCATCATCAATTAGGTGGTGCGGGAAAATACGATAGTGATATTCCGTACGCTTCTATTGGGTTAGTATGGAAACATTTTGGTCAAGAACTTTGTGGTTCAGAAAAAATTGCAGGTATGATTGAAGATCAAATAGTTATGCCAATTGATGCGGACGATAACGGAGTGTCACTCGTAGATTTGAAAAGCGATGTCGCACCATTTCGGTTGCAAGAATATTTTTATGCATTTCGTCCCACATGGCGCGAAGGTGCAACCGACGAAGTATACGATGCTGGATTTCATAAATGTGTTGATCTGGCGAAAGAGTTGTTCATTCGACAAATTAAAATTAAACAAGATTACGATGGTGTAGCTGACTTATTTAAAGCTGATTATGATCGAGCGGAAGACAAGCGCATTATTGAATTGTCAGAAGCGTATCCATGGGAGGGCGTATCGACAGAATATTCTGATACATTATTTGCTGTATATCCACGACAAGACAATTGGCGTGTAGGGACCGTTCGCAAAGAGCGATATTCATTTGCTAATCGTAAAGACTTGCCAGCTGAGTGGGCAGGATTGCGTGACGTAGACTTGCAAGCTGCAAGTGGAGTCGAGGATGCAATTTTTTGTCATAATGGACGATTTTTAGCAGTTGCAAAGACGCGTGAAGGTGCGCTTGCCCTGGCTAAATTAGCAGTAGAAAATTAGTATGGAAAAAGGTGGACCACAATTATTTATTTTTCCAGATGAATCAGGTGATCTGAATGAACAGAAGGTAATTAAGTCTAAAAAGCTTGACGTACAGGAAGAGCTCACAGCTCCTGAAAAAATACAGAAAGAAATGTTGTTTACTAACTTGCGAAAGCTGGAAAAGGAACATGGTGAATTAAATAATAATGCGTTACGTCAAGGAGGTTATTTTCAAGAGAAGTCTAAATTTATTGCAAGAGAGATTAAATGGATTAATGAATTTGTAGGAAAAGATATTGTGCAGGTCTCAAGCTTAGATGAGGAAAGGATGACGTATAGTCCACATACTTCAGAGGAGGCTGCTTAAAAGCTTGCTTATTATCAATTTATAACTACTATACTAGACTTAGTCAACAGTAACTATATTTATGGCATTTATTGATGAAATACAAATTAGCATAAAGGCAGGCGACGGTGGAGACGGCGTTGTTCGATGGCGTCAAGAGAAGTTCAGGCCAAAAGGTGGTCCTGGCGGTGGAAATGGTGGGCGTGGTGGAGATGTATATGCTGAAGCTGTTTCAGATATGGCATATCTTTCTGCATATCAATACGAGAAAAAATTCAAAGCTCAGAACGGTGGTGCAGGTGGTCATAATAGTCGAGAAGGAAAAAATGGAGATGATTTAATTATCAAAGTACCAGTAGGTTCTATTCTTACTAATCCTGATACGGGTGATGTTTTTAAACTTGAGAATATTGATGATAAAGTAAAAATTCTAATAGGTGGACGCGGAGGTTTTGGTAATGAACATTTCAAGTCTTCAACTAATACGACTCCATACGAATCAACAATGGGAGAACCAGTTGATGCTATTAATTTACATATTGAGTTGCGACTGATTGCCGATGTTGGATTTGTTGGTTTACCGAGCGCAGGAAAGTCATCATTATTGAACGCACTTACAAATGCAAAATCAAAAGTCGCCGAATATCATTTCACAACGCTTGATCCACATCTTGGAAAATTTAATGAATTCGTACTGGCTGACATTCCGGGATTGATTGAAGGCGCATCAGACGGAAAAGGTCTGGGTCATAAGTTTTTGCGACACATTAAACGAACAAAACTGTTAGTTCATTTGATTTCATTCGAACATGGTGACGATATGATGTCTGAGTACGAGAAAATTCGAAATGAATTACTCAGTTATGACTCTACTATGGAAGAGAAAGAAGAAATTATCTTACTAACAAAGACTGATCTTGTAGATGAAGGTGAAATGAAGAAAAAGAAAAAAGAGTTTGAAAAAATAGGAAAACAAGTTTTTATCATTACATTATTTGATGATGATCAAATAAAAGGATTTGGTGATTCTCTCGTAAGGATTTTACGGAAATAAATAGAAAAGGCTTGAATTATAATTATAACTCAAGCCTTTTTTGTATGACCCGAACTTAAATGTGTGCATTAAGATTATTTCCATCTTTGCAACGTAGCTAGAACACTCCAGGTAAGAATAAGTACTCCAGAACCCAAGAATACTCCTTGCTTCAGTGTTGGTACTGAACATCCTATTAATATTGACGCTAGTATTATTAAATAAAATAAGAGACTCTGAGGTGCTTTTGGGTCAAAGTTTTTAAAAAATGTTTTAAAAAACAAGTAAAAATTGGATCTGAATTTTTTAAAGGACATGGTTACTTTTTTTAGGTGAGTCTTGTTTATATATCCTTAAAGTTTTTTTGTCAAAATATGCATAACTCACATTGCTAGAGATTTTAATGGATTTCTGTATAATACATCTCATGTCAGAAAAATATGTCCCGATCATTGGAATTGAAGTTCATGCCGAGCTTAAAACGAAAACAAAGATGTTTTCGCGGTCTCTGAATAATCCAGATGAAGAAAAACCGAATAGTATTATTGATCCTGTAAACATGGCTCACCCTGGAACACTGCCGGTGATTAATAAAAAAGCCGTTGAGCATATGGTTCGTATCGGGCTTGCTGTTGGTGGTGATATTGCAAACTTTACAGAGTTTGATCGTAAGAACTATTTCTATCCAGATATTCCAAAAGGCTATCAAATTTCACAGTATAAATATCCAATCGTTTCTGGTGGTAACCTTGGCGGTGTAAAACTAACCCGTATTCACTTGGAAGAAGACACGGGAACCAGTAAACATTTCTCAGAAGATGGTGGCTATAGTTTGATTGATTTCAACCGCGCAGGTGTTCCGTTAATGGAACTGGTTACTGAGCCAGTTATTTATACTGCAGAAGATGCAGGAAAGTTCGGTAAAGAATTACAACTTCTTCTTCGATATCTAGGTGCAGGAGATGCAAATATGGAAAAAGGTGAAATGCGCGTAGAGGTAAATATTTCTGTTTTGAAGACTGATAAGACTCCAGAAGAGCTATACGACATGTATCAAAATGATAATGATGCATATATGGCCATGCTTGGAACAAAAGTTGAGGTGAAAAACATCAACTCATTCAGTGCTGCTGAAAAAGCTGCTGCATACGAGTTGAACCGTATGACAAATTTAATTAAAGAAGGGCGAGGTGCTGAAATCGTGCAAGAGACTCGTGGGTGGGATGATCCTGGTAATCGAACCGTATCACAGCGCGCAAAAGAGTCAGCACATGATTATCGTTATTTCCCAGATCCCGATTTACCAAAACTATATTTACATGAGCTATTTGATTTAGACAAAGAAAAATCTGGTCTACCAGAATTACCATGGGAGAAACGTGGACGCTACGGATCTGATTACGGTATTTCAGATGAAGCTATTGAAATGTTTGTAAAAGATAAAGACTTGGCGGAATATTTTGAAACTATTGCAAATACATTGGGTGATAAAAAATTAATCACAACAGCGTCAAACTACATTACATCAGACTTTGTTGGAATTCAAAAAGATAATGCAGATGCAAAACTGCCAGAAGCTGAATCGTTTATTACATTGATGCAAATGATTGGCGCAGGTGATTTGAATAGTCGTGGAGCAAAAGATTTGCTAGCTATCCTGGTAACAAGTGGTGGTGATCCAATGAAAATTGCAGAAGAAAAAGGATTGATTCAGAAAAATGATCCAGAAGCCTTGAAAAAAATGGCACAAGAAGTTATCGATGCAAATCCAGATGCTGTAAAACAATACAAAGACGGTAATGAAAACATTATCAAGTTCTTGATGGGTAATGTAATGAAAGCTTCAAAGGGAAGTGCGAACCCGAAAATGGCAGAGGAGGCTTTAGTTGAACTAATGAAATAGTATGCAAGATCTACCAAAAGGAAAATTACATCCAATTACAGATACAATCAGACGCATGTCACAGATTTTTGTTGATATGGGTTTTGAAATTGCAGATGGACCAGAAATCGAAGATGAGTTTCATAACTTCGATGCATTGAATGTACCAAAATCACACCCAGCTCGCGATATGCAAGATACATTTTGGATTAAAGATAAACATGCGCAAAAAATGAAGGACGCAAGCGACATGTATCGCGACGAACCACTTGTTCTGCGTACACATACATCAAGTGTACAGGTTAGATTTATGGAGAAATTTATGAAAGAAGGGAGGGAGTTTCCGCTTAAAGTTATCGTACCTGGAAAAGTTTTTCGTAATGAAGCAACCGATGCAACACATGAAGTTCAGTTTCATCAACTCGAAGGACTGGTTGTCGGTGAAGGTGTTTCCTTAGCTCACTTAAAAGGTGCTCTTGAGACCTTTATTAAAAAATTATTTGGCGAAGATGTAGAAATGCGATTACGTCCAGGATTTTTCCCGTTCGTTGAGCCAGGCGTAGAAGTAGATTTGAAATATAAAGGGAAGTGGCTTGAAATGCTTGGGGCAGGAATGGTGCACCCAAACGTTTTAGATTCTGTAGGTATAGATTCAAAAAAATATTCAGGTTTTGCATTTGGTCCTGGAGTAGATCGACTAACTATGATGAAGTATAAAATGGATGATGTTCGGCAGCTTTATCAAGGAGATATGAAACTTCATAATAGTTTAAAAAAGTAGTATGAAAATTTCTTATAGCTGGTTACAACATAATTTCGCAGACAAACTTCCATCAATTGAAGAAATAGATACTATTATTGCATTGCAAGCTTTTGAAACAGAGGGTATCGAAGAAGTGAATGGCGACAAGATTTTAGACATCGATGTTCTACCAAACCGTGCACACGATTGTCTTTCACATATCGGAATTGCGACTGAATTTGCAGGACTTTCTGGATTAAAAATGAAGAGCTTTGACGAGCGGTATTATTATGAAAAAGAGCCTCAAAAATCTGACTTGGTACCAAGTGTCACAATAGAAAATACTGATCAATGTCGGCGATATATGGGCCGTGTAGTTGAAAATATAAAGGTAGCCGAGTCGCCGCAATGGCTGAAAGATCGACTAGAATCAATAGGACAACGATCTATTAATAATGTGGTAGATGCGACAAATTACGTAATGTTTGATACAGGAAATCCTATTCATGCATTTGATATGGATAAGGTTTCTGATAAGGCAATTATTGTTCGCAATGCGCAAGACGGAGAGATGATTACAACACTTGGTCGTGATCAAGTTGAAGCTGAGCTAAATGAGTCAATGTTGGTAATTGCAGATAATGAAGGACCTCTTGCGATCGCTGGAATTAAGGGTGGTAAAAAGGCAGAAGTTGATGAGCATACAACTAACTTAATTTTGGAAGTTGCAAACTTTGAGCCACTGTCGACTCGAAAGACACGACAAAAAACCGGCATTATTACAGACTCATCAAAACGTTTCGAAAATGAGCTGTCACCTAAGCTTACGGAAAAAGCTATGGATGCCATTACAAAATTAATTGTAAGTATTGCGTCAACAGATGATACCCGCGTTGGTGATGTGGTAGATGAATATCCAAATCAAGTTTCATCTTGGGCAGTATCAGTTTCAACTGAACATGCTAATCGATTGCTTGGAACAAAACTTTCAGACTCTGATATTGCAAATATTTTTGATCGGTATAATTGGGAATACAATCAAGACGGTGATATGTTTACAGTAACACCTCCAGCATTACGACTTGATCTACAAATTTCTGAAGACTTAATCGAAGAAATTGGACGTATCTATGGTTATGAAAATATTGATAATGCGAATGTCGCAGAATTACCGTATGAACCACGCGTTAATCCAAATGTATATCACGCACAACGTGCACGTAATATTTTAACGAACGCTGGATATACTGAAGTTATGACATATGCTTTTGTAAACAAAGGCCATGTTGAAACTGCGAATGCACTAGCGAGTGATAAAGGTGCGCTTCGAAAAAATCTAACAAAAGCATTAGCTGGTGCGCGAGAACGTAATGTAGTGAATGCAGAATTATTTGGTGATGATCGTGTGCGCATGTTTGAAATCGGAACAGTGTTCGGTAAAGAAGGCGAACATGTGTCACTTGCAGTAACTGCTGGAAATAAGAAAGGAGCTTTGGTAAAAGAATTAGAGACAATAAAGAAAATATTGAACGAAGCTTTCGCTACAGCTATTAATTTTGAGACAAACGAGGGGGTTCTTGAGGTTAATTTCGATACTATGATTGCAGGTCTTGATACTCCAGATTCGTACGGTGAAGAATTAAAAAATGAACCATCATATGTTGATGCAAAATATCAACCATTTTCAAGTCAGCCATTTATGACACGCGACATCGCAGTCTGGACTGCTGGAGAAAATGCACAAAATGATCTACTGGAAATACTACGAACTGCCAATCTTACTGTTTGTGAGCCACGGCTAGTTGATGAATTTTCAAAAGATGACAGAACCTCATATGCATATCGATTAGTATTCCAAGCTCATGATCGAACATTAACTGATGATGAGGTAAATATAATCATGAATGTTATTAATGTAAAAATTGCAGATAAGGAAGGCTGGGAAGTTCGATAGACAATATTTGTAATATATTGTGTTATGTCGCGTCATAACTAATACAACACGTTTTAATATATTTATTCATTAATTTTTTTTATATGTTTTTATTTAACAGAGAGTCAGGAATTGCTACGTGGATTTTTATTGTAGTTATCACTATAGCGCTTGTCGGTGGAGGAATTGCTCTATTTCAGTCAGGACGAAATTCAGCTTACGATGATATTAGTTTTGAAGGACTAGGCGAAAATGCTATTACTCAAGAAGAGGTAGAAGAAAATGAATGTATTACAATTACAAGTCCACAGGTGGGAGAAAATATTTCATGGCCACTTCAAGTTACAGGATTTTTTGATGGTAGCTGTTGGAGTTCATTTGAAGGTGAAGCAGGTTTTGCGTTCATTCGACATAATGGAGAAATTGCCAGCGAAATGAGTTTTGTTAACATTTCAGGTGGTCCTCACTACCAGGACCCATCATCAGATTTTGAATTTGTAGCAACTATTAATGGCGTTACTGAAGGGTTTTATGGAGATGCAGAGCTAGTGATCCGTGAGCGAGATGATCTTGGGGAAGATCCAAGTTTGTATACACCTCAAGAAGTTGCAATTCCAATTGTGCTTAATCCAGCTGTAGTTAATCAAAATCAAAATAATAATGACCCTATGTCATCTGAGACAATGACATTGCTTATGCCGGTTATTAACGGAGAGGGTGGTATACAAAATGCAGAAAATGCAGGAATTGCATTGCAAGATATTCCGCAAAGCTGGCGAGACCAAGGGTTATACATCGGATGTGGTGTCTCGGTGGCATGGTTACCAATTGAAGTATCACAAACACAGGGGGTTCTTAACGCAACATACGAATATTTGTTTGCTGCGAACCCAACTATTACATACCAAGGTGAGACATACTCTAACTTGATTGGTAGCTACGCCCAGAACCCAAATTACCCTATGAATTACGAATCTGTCGAAATCAATGGAACAACAGCGCGAATTTATTTGACAGGGACTATCATGAATAATCATTGTGCAGATCCTGCAATTATGGCGCAACTTCGTTTTGCGGCAACACAATTTCCAACAGTCGATGCTATTGAAATTTATTTAAATGGTCAATTGTTTGATTTACAAGCTTGGTATAGCCAGCAGTAACTTTACATTTAAATAACTATCTGTATAATCTTAACCTGTTATGACACTAGAAATTACAGCAGAAAAACGAGACGCATCTATCAATAATCAAGATTTACGAGCATCTGGAAAAATTCCAGCAGTTTATTATATGAACGGAAAAGAAGCAGCTTCTGTTGCTATTGACTATGCAGAATTCATCAAGCTTTATCGAGAAGCCGGAGAATCAACTATGATTACTCTAAAAACAGCTGATGGTGATGAACAAGCTTTGGTTCAAGCTTTCCAACTAGACCCTGTATCAGGAAAAGTACTTCACGTGGACTTCAAGTTGATTGAAGCCGGAAAAGCTATCGAAGTTACAGTACCGTTAGAATTCACAGGAACAGCTCCTGCGGTTTCAACCGGACTTGGACTACTTATGAAAGTTATGACCGAGGTTACCATTAAAGTTCTACCAAAAGACTTACCATCACATATTGACGTTGACATTGCATCACTTGCAACTCTTGACGATAGTATCCTTGTTAAAGATATTCAAGTTCCAGGAACCGTTGAGATTCTTGCAGAAGAAGACGCAACAGTAGTAACAGTGAATGCTGTTAAGGAGGAGGCTGAAGAAGACACAGATGCAGGTGATATTGATTTCTCTGCAATTGAAGTTGAAAAGAAAGGTAAAGGTGAAGAAGAAGGCGAAGCCGCAGCAGAATAAAATAGGTTATACACTTCTACACAAAAGTCCCAACATGGGGCTTTTGTTTTTGGTATACTATATATGTTTATGATAAAGCGAAATATATTCGTAAGTAGTTTATTTATAGCAATATTGCTTGCCGGGTCTTTTACGGTAGGTTCAGTTTTTTTTGCACAGGCCTCTGATATTTCTGACGCAAAAGCTGAAGAGAAAATTTTGAAAGATAAGTTAGCAGAATTAGAAGAAGAAATTAAGCAGCAAGAGGAATTACTGCAATCTCAAAAAGGGCAATCAAATTCTATTCAAGGTGTTATTAATACATTAAAATCTGAGATTTCAAAGACACGATCAGAGGTTGAAAAAAAGGAGTTACTCATTGGTCAGTTATCTGGTCAGATTAATAAAAAGGAGGAAACTATTGTTTCGCTTTCAAACGAGCTTACGCGCGAGAAAACTTCGCTAGCAAAATTAATTCGTAAAATAAATGAAGTTGAGTCGTTATCGTTAATGGAGATGTTGCTTTCAAGTGAAAGTGTCTCAGAGTTTTATAAAGATGTTGACTCATTCCTAACTATTAATCAGGCACTATATAATTCAGCAAATAATATTAAGCAGGTTCGTTCAAAAACTGATGCTGAGAAACTTTCCCTAGAGGATGAAAAGGCACGAGAAGCAGACATTAAATATGAACTCGAGCAAGATCGTAAAAAGGTTGAAAGTAAAAAATCTGAACAAGACGGATTATTGAATCTGAGTAAAAATCAGGAACAGTCATACGAGCAATTAATTACAGCGCGTAAAGCTCAGGTAGCAGCAATTAATGCGCGATTATTTGAACTAGCCGGTGACGTACCGTCTGGTGGTATTTCGTTTGAAGACGCATTAACATACGCAAAAGAAGCTTCCTCGAAAACTGGAGTTCGTCCAGCATTAATATTAGCAATTTTGAAACAAGAGTCTGATACTGGTAAGAATGTTGGGACATGTAACCGTCCAGGAGATTCTCGTACCTGGCGAGATATTATGCCTGGACCGACAAGTGGTTCGTGGCGTGACGATCAAACAGCTTATTTGCAAATTATGAAAGAGCTTGGAAAATCTCCAGAAGGGCAACCATTATCGTGTCCTCTGTCATCTGGTGGCTGGGGAGGTGCTATGGGTCCAACACAGTTTATTCCAACGACATGGTTGTCAGTACGCGATACGTTAAAAAGTATATTAGGTGTATCAGCTACAAATCCATGGAACCCGCGTCATGCAGTTCATGCAACAGCAATCTACATGCGTGACCTTGGAGCTGCTACTGGTGGATATACCGCAGAGCGTGAAGCTGCATGTAAATATTACTCAGGTAGAGGATGTTCGGCGCCAAATGTAAAGAATGCATTTTATGGAGACGCTGTCCTAGCTAAAGCTGCAGCAATTCAACGAGATATTGATTTCTTGGAGGATAATTAAGGTAACGTAAAAGGGTGTGATTTTATAATAAAATCACACCCTTTTTGTTTTTGTATATTGCTACTTAAACTAATACGCCCAATTCCTCCATGATGATGTTCATGAAGTTTTTTGCCCTACCGCTTGTGAAAGCTGCTTCGATTAGTTCACCGCCTCTCTTGCTGGATACACGATAGTTGATGATTACGTTGTCTCTTTTGAGATCGTACAGCTCAAGCTTTGGTTTGTGAAGTCTAGCACTTGCTTGAAACTGTTCCTTGTCAAAACCAACCACTTTAACTAACTCTTGATAGGTGTTTACATCAGTTTTTTTAGTTACTTGAAAGATTGTTCGTGTCTCTCCTTGTGCGGTCTTTTGACCTAAGAAAAAATGAATACTATTCATGGTAAATAAGTTTTATTTGAATGAATACTGTGTGAATTAGAAGTTATATTACATTTTTTCTTAAAATTCGCAAATTATAATTTTAATACTTGATTTATTTCCAATATTTGTTAGTATAACCCGGTATGAAAAAAGATATTCACCCAGAAAATTATCGCCTTGTAGTATTTAAAGACACATCAAGTGACACTACTTTTTTGATGGGTTCAACTATTAATTCAGAAGAAACTATCAAATGGGAAGATGGAAACGAATATCCGTTGATTAACGTTGAAATCTCAAGTAAGTCACACCCATTCTACACAGGAGAACGAAAAGAAATGGATACAGCTGGACGTGCTGACAAATTCCGAAAGCGAGTGGCAGCAGCAACAAAGAAAGCCCCTGAAGCTACAAAGTCTGAAAAGACAGAAACTACTAAAGAAGAAGCGTAACTTTATTATTGAACAAAAAAGCCATTCTATGGCTTTTTTTGTTTTGTGATACTATAGAAACATAATCATGGATATAGAAGAATTAAAAAAGAATCCTCGAACTCAATTTTTTGCAGCAGAGCTGGAGCGTCTTTCTGATAAAGAAAAAGAGACGGAAGAAATGCTAGCTGATCCTGATATGAAAGAGATGGCAGAAGAAGAGATGGCAGGCCTGAAAGAGCAGCGTGATCATGTTGAAAAACAGATACAAGATATTCTTGATAAAGAAAAAGAGGAAGAGCAATTTCCAAATGAACTTATCTTGGAGGTTCGTGCTGGTGCTGGTGGAGACGAAGCTTCGTTGTTTGCGTATCAGTTAGCTGAAATGTATCAGCGTTATGCTGAAATGCAAAAATGGCAATGGAAAACACTTGATACATCGACAAATGATGTAGGTGGTTACAAAGAAGCCTCATTTGAGCTGAAAGGAAAGGGTGTATATAAAATGCTTAGATTTGAAACCGGCGTACATCGCGTACAACGTGTTCCGGCTACGGAAAAACAAGGTCGTATTCATACTTCCACTGCATCAGTAGCTATCATGCCTATTCGAAAAAACATTAAAGTTATACTAAGCGATACCGATGTAGACATGGAGACTTCGCGGTCAGGTGGTGCTGGTGGTCAGAATGTGAATAAGGTTGAAACTGCGGTTCGTGTTATTCACAAGGCTACAGGACTTTGGGTTCGCTCAACATCGCAGCGTACTCAGTTAAAAAATCGAGAGACAGCAATGTCATTGTTAGCACAGAAATTACAACAATTAAAAGACGAGGAAGATGCGAAAAAACATTCAGCTAATCGTTCACTTCAAGTTGGTACTGCGTCTCGTTCAGAAAAAATTAGAACGTACAATTTCCCGCAAGATCGTATTACCGATCACCGTATTAAAAAGTCGTGGGGTAATATTGAAGGCGTTATGGTGGGGAATATTGATAATATCATCCAAGCCTTGGCAGAGGAGGCTGAGAAGGAAGAATAATTAATTGCTTCGTAGCTAATTATTTGTTATAGTTTTGTCTGTTAATTTGAGTCACTCATGCAGCTGTAGCTCAGCTAGGATCATTTAAAAATTAACGAACAACTAATTAATATTGTGCAGCTGTAGCTCAGCTGGTTAGAGCGCGTCACTGATAATGACGAGGTCCCAGGTTCGAGTCCTGGCAGCTGCACAATGTTTGTTAGTTCGCTAATTTTTAAATGATAGAGCGGAGAAATAGCTATTTCTTCTGATAAGATAATACCCAGGTTCGAGTCCTAGCAGCTGCACAAGCGAATCAAATTAGAGCGAAAAACAGCGTCCCCACGCTGTTTTTTTTGTACAAAAACTATATAATAAACCTATCAATAAATATATTAGATTACATCATGTCTATCATTCAAAATTCAATTACCAGATCACTCATTATTGTTACTCTAGCTTTCTCAGCTTTTTTCTTTTCAGGCAATGCATTCGCGGCAACTATTACGGTTGACTCTAATACAGGTAGTGTAACGGCAGATGCTCAGTGTAACTTCGCCGAAGCAGCTATAAGTATTAATTTCGGAGCTGATTATAGTGATTGTATTGCAAATATTACTGATCCATATGGCGTAAATGATACTATTGAGTTTAATGTAGGTGGGGGAGATGAACAAACAATTACTTTTACTGATACTGCATGGTCAGGAGCTTTTTCTACTCCTGTTCATATTGATGGATTAAGCCAGCCAGCAGGTCTTGGTTATGCTGCAACTTGCGGAACGACAGATTTGACTGACCGTAATTTACTAATTTCTTTTGATTTTAATCAAGTTACAAATTTTCGGTTCGTTTTTGACGAAGGTTCAGCTGGTTCATCAGTAGAAGGTGTACACATTTTTAATATGAAAACTGCAATGTATCTGATGGATGATGATATTACTTTATCTTGTAGTCACATAGGTACTAATCGCGAAGGAACAGCGGTAGCCTCTGGTGTTAATTCAGAGCAAGCTTTACGATTAGGAGATCAAACTTTGACGAATGGTATTAAGTCGAACATCACCATTGGAGGCACTAGCGTTACTGACGGAAATGTTCTTTCAGGTAATGTTTGTGAAGCAATTCATTTATCAGGAGATGGTCTTGATGGTGTTTTGATCCAAAATAATATAATCGGAGCCGATATTACAGGTGCATCAGCAGTTTCTAATGGAGGTAGAGGAATCGGTGTTCAGCTTGATAACTTGTTGGCTACCTTTGACGATATAGACATTATAGATAATATTATTTCATACAATGGTTTTGCTACTGTGACATCTGCTAACTGCGGGATAACTGCTGGCGACACTAATCAAAGTATGCATTTTGATAATGCAACTGACCTTGTTATTGAAGGTAATTCTATATCTAATAATGCTAGCTATATACATTTTCAAAACACGACAGGTATAGTCATTGATAATAATGACATATTAAATAATGTGGATGCTGGGCTAGGTTTTCAAGATTCAGAAGATCTTACGATTACAAATAACAATATATTAGAAAATGAAGGTGATGGTATTGCAACCCAAAATGCTTCTGACATTTTAATCGAAGGTAATAATATATTAGAAAATGAAGGTGGCGTATCTTTGAGTGGTTCTGAAACAATACGTGTCGGTGGTTCAGATTCTGCTCAACGAAATGTCATAAGCGGGAATACTGGTAGTGGCATTCTTTTGTTACCATACTTCAGTAATAGTTATGAACCAAACACTGATGTTATTATCGAAGGAAACTATATTGGCGTGGAGTCTAATGGAATTACTTTGTCGCCTAATAGTGATGCGGGTATTGTAGTTATTGGTTCAGATGACACCCTTATTAAGGATAATATTATTCACGGAGGCTCAACTGGAGCAGTAGCACTTTTCTCTATCCCTGTAACAACTGCTTTAGAAAATATTTCTATTATCAGTAATAGCATCTACGGTAATTCTGGTAAAGGAATCGATATTTCAGCAGATACTGTTGGAGACTTTCAACCTGATTTATTTTATACTCCAAACCCCAACGACGCAGGAGACACTGACGAAGGATTTAACTCAACAGTCGACCCACGCAACAACCTCAACTACCTTCTCAACTACCCAGAGTTCACTCTATATGAAGATGATGTTGAGACAGTGTCAACAGTTTCAACGTACATTGAATACATTCTCGACGTACCAGCAGGAGACTACCGCATCGAATTCTTCCAAAACTCAATCCTCACAGACTACGGAGAAGGTGAAACATTTTTAGAATACCAAGACATTACTCATACTGGTTCTGGAGAAGAAACGTTCATGTTAGTACTTGAAGGTATAACAATAGGAGACAATATTGCAGCAACTACAACAGAGCGTAACAAAGCAACTACTTCTACTTTTGGAGCTACTTCTGAATTTAGTGCTGCGGTCACAATTATCTTGTCAGAAGCTGAAGATTCTTCTTCAACCTCATCATCAAGCAGTAGATCAACCTCTTCCTCATCCTCATCTCAAGCCGCCGCTCAACAAGCTTTCGAAGAATATTATGAAGAACAAAATCCACAACAAGAAGAAGAGTCAGTAGCCGAAGAAGAGCAAACAACTGACGATGAACCAATTATCATTCCTGAAACTGAACCAACTGAACCAACTGAACCAACTGAACCAACTGAACCAACTGAACCAGCAAACAACGATTCATTTCAAGAAGAACAAACTACCGAACCAGAACCACAACAAATCGAAGAACCAATAATCCCAGCAGTAACTACACCTACAGAACCACCACAACAAAACCCATTCACAACGCCAGCTTCTCAAGCAGCAGCAGCTATCTCGCTAGTCATCGGTCTTGCAGCTTCTGTCTTCTCAGGTGCAACTTCAATGTCTCAGATAGTAACCGCACCAACACGATTAAGTTCATTTCTTCTTTCTGCGCTTGGTATTAAAAAGAAATCTCAACCATGGGGAAGAGTATATGATTCTAAAACAAAGCGACCACTCGATCCTGTATACGTCACACTCTTAAACAGTAAAGGGAAAGAAGTACAATCTGTCATTACAGACATGGATGGACGATACAGTTTAGTAATCGATACTCCAGGAACATATACAATCTCAGTAGGTAAAGGAGACTATATCTTCCCATCAAAAGTATTAGCCAATCAATCAGATGATCACCTCTACACAAATATCTATCATGGAGAACCCTTTACCGTAAATGGTAAAGGAGAGGTTATTACAAAAAACATCCCAATGGACAACACATCATTTAATTGGAACGAACAAGACAAGGTCGACAACAACAGATTAAAATTCTTTAAGAAACGAGATTACTTCTTAACTAAGTTTGGAGACATCTTCTTCTTTGTCGGTCTTGTTATTACTATCATTGCTCTATTTACTAACCCTACGATTTACAACATTGTAATCGCTGCACTATTTGCAATTCTTGGTATTTTCAAAAAAACTGGACTTATTAAAAAAGCACATGGTTCAGTAGTAGATTCTGCAGGCAACCCAATACCTCACAGCATCATCCGTCTTCACTCACTTACACAAGACAGAGAAGTTAAACACACGGTTGCAGATAAGTATGGAAGATTCCATATGATTGTCGCAAATGGAACATACCGACTTACAGTTGAAAAACCAGTTGATCAAGATGAGTATGAGATGATTATTGAATATCCTAAGTATGTTGTGAAGAGTGGGATTGTTAAAGGGGTTTTAGAAGCTTAAATAGGTGCGAAACCTCTTAACGGTTCAGGTCTTATAAAAACCCTTTATAGTTAAGGGTTTTTATATATACTTCATGCTTAAAAAAAGATATAATAGCAAAAGTTAAAAATATATTAAAATAAATTATGTCTATCATTCGAAATTCAATCCTTAAATTACTAGCTTTCACTGCACTAACTCTGACAGCTTTTTTCATGTTCTCAGTTACAACGTTTGCTGCAACAATCACTGTGGATACATTAATACCGTACATAGGGGATGGAGGATGTGGTCTTCTAGAGGCTATAGAAAATGCTAACAATGATGACGATGCAAACGCAGATTGTCTTCCTGGTTTCGGAATAGATACTATCGAGTTCAATATTGGAGTAACGAATGATACATCAGTGATTACTGATACTGATGCGCTGTACAGTATTACATCACCCATTATCTTTAATGGTCTTTCTCAAGGTAATGCAACCTGTGGAATCGCAGCTGACCTTTCTGATCGTGATTTAGATATTCAACTTGATGGTATCGAGCTGGAATTCAGTACTGGCTCTGACGGTTCATCTATCGCAGGTCTTAGTGTTATGGGAGGTGAAACATACGCTGCGATTAATATACGCGACATTGATGGTTTTGATCTAACATGTTCAAATGTTGGTATTGATGCAAGTGGTACATCTGCAAATGCTACACGTAATACATTGCTTGGTGTTTATAACGCAGATAATGTCACCATAGGTGACATAGGGCTTGCTGTTGGTAATACTAATATTTTTGCTGGAGGGAATGAAAACTCTGTCAGTGAGTCAATTAGTCTTGGGGAGGTAAATAATTTTTCTGCGTATGGAAACTGGTTCGGAAAAGGGGTTGGACCAAGCTTCAACGAGTTTCCGGCAACACAAGACTATGTTGAGCTTTGTGGACCAACAAGTTGCGGAGGAGGAGGTCCTCGATCTAGTAATCTTGTATTTGAAGGTAATGATGTAACTGTTGGTGGGGCTGAGAACAGTTTCAGTCTTAATGGTGCTGACACATTAGTTCTAGAGAATAACGACTTTGAAGACTCCCTTGAAGTTTCTATCGGTATTCAAGACAGTACAAATGTGACAGTTCTAGGAAATAATATCTCTGGAGGGGAGTTCGGCATTGATATGTATGACTCTTCTGTAAGTGTAACTATTGAGTCTAATGATATAGAAAACGTAAGAGAGACTGGAATCAAAGTAGACAGTAGTTCGAACATCACATTAAGAAGTAACACTATTTCCGGCGCTGATTTAATTGGAGTAACCATAGAATATAGTGACGAGGTTGCAGTTTTAGATAACAATATTAGCGATAATGGTTATATAGGTCTTGTATTATCTAATACTGATGATGTCACCCTGTTAAATAACCTTTTATCAGGAAATGGTGGTTTTGGGTTAGGCTTACAGATTGTGACAGCTGGAATTGTACAAGGTAACTATATCGGAACTGATGCTACAGGTATGTTCGCAAATAGTAATGGTTTTAGCTTGCTTGACGGGGGAGGTGAAGTAGGTCTTGCCATGATGGGAGTTTCAGACATATTAATTGGTGGCGATCAACCTTCAGAACGTAATATTATATCAGGTAACGACCACGAAGAAGCAGGAGGAGCAATTGCTATTTTCCCAAACTTAGACACTTTCGCACCTTCAGAAAATGTAAGAATTCAAGGAAACTATATTGGTGTAGCAGCTGATGGTGTGACATCTTTAGCAAATAACCGTACTGCAATAATGATTCTGGGTGCTACAGACACAATTATCGGTGGAACAGGTGTCGGTGAAGGAAATATTATTAACGGTGGACTTTCTACTCTTACTGAAAATCTTCCTGCTATTTTGTTCTTTAGTATTCCTGGACCAACCGCTCTAGAAGATATCTCTATCTTGAGTAACAGTATCTATGACACAGAAGGTGTACCTATTGCTTTTGCAGCAGATACTGTTGGAGACTTTGAACCTGATCTATTTTATACCCCAAACCCCAACGACGCAGGAGACACCGACAAAGGATTTAATTCAACTGTAGATCCACGCAATAACCTCAACCACCTCCTCAACTACCCAGAATTCACCTCATACGAAACAAACACAACAACAACAGACATAGAATACATACTAGACGTACCAGCAGGAGACTACCGTATAGAATTCTTCCAAAACTCAGTACTTACAGACTACGGAGAAGGTGAAACCTTCTTAACATCTCAAAACATTACTCACACAGGTAGTGGACAAGAAACATTCACTAAAACACTGAGCGTTGAAGAAGGAGACTTCATTGCAGCAACAGCTACAGAACGTAATCAAGCAACCACTTCTACTTTTGGAGCTACTTCTGAATTCTCAGCTTCAGCAACAATTGAAGCTATGGCAGAAGAAGTAACGCGACGACGTTCTTCTTCATCAACTGCTTCTTCTCAAGCAGCAGCAACACAAGCATTTAATGCATACTATGGAACAACAACAGAAAGTTCTTCAAACAACAATTCTTCAAATGAAGGAAGTGCACTAGGTTCAGGACAATGCCCAGCTAACCTCATTGTTACTCAAAACCTACGACAAGGTGCAAGAGACGGACAGTTCCACTCATACACAGGAGGAACAGTAGAAGAAGTAGCATTAGTACAAGAACACATCAACAGAATCTTAGCTGCATACTTTGCCCAAGCAGCAGGACCAGTAGATGGAATCTACGGACCTTTAACTGAACAAGGAGTAGTACGACTACAAGAAACACTTCAAGACGAACAAGGAGCAGATCTAGGACCTGGAGGAACTGATGGAATTGTAGGACCTATGACAAGAGATGCTATTAATGGGAGTTGTGGG
>Ga0222661_1000381_pt1 | contig 17499 bp, 15 predicted proteins | sample AntAcemetagen551_FD_179851 | JGI IMG/M metagenome (GOLD analysis project Ga0222661, IMG submission 179851) | Saline water microbial communities from Ace Lake, Antarctica - #551 | ecosystem: Environmental > Aquatic > Non-marine Saline and Alkaline > Saline | place: Antarctica: Ace Lake...
AACGAAAGTGATCTGAAAATAGAAATTTTTGGCGATGACTTTGACAAGGCAACACTGAAAGCTCGACAGTCTTTGGAAGAATATAATAAACTTCAGGACAGGGTTAGAATTGGAACAGAAAAAATAGAAGATGCAGAAAAGAAACTCAGAGCTGCTAGGGTTTTAGCTGCAAGAGATTTCTTAGCATTGACAAATATGCAAACACAGGAATTAAATAAATTCAAAAAAATTAGAGTTCAATCTAGCATACAACAACTCAAGGATAGCGGTCAATTAGTAGAAGCTTCCAAAGCTGAATCAAAACAAAGATTGGCAACTTTTGAAATCACCGTAAAAGGATTAATGAAAATAAATAAAATAACAAAAGAAGGTCTTAGGGGTGTTAATGCAACAAGAAGGGCTTTACAAGAACAAGCTAAGGTTTCTTTGGAGCTTGCTAAGACAAAAGAGCACAAAGAGAAACTAAAAGAGATGAAACCTGTTTTAGATATGCTCACGAAACTGGACGAAAGAACCGTTAATATAAATGAACAAATCGCCAAGAGTGGAAAGACAGAATTAGAAGCAATAAGGGCGGTAGAAAAAGCAAGACTAGGGGAAATAAATAAATTAGAAAAGAAATTAAAACTGCATGGAGAAATAACTAAGGCACAGCAAAAAACTTTAGACGAAGGCAAAACAGCTGTTAAAGCTCAAGCAACAGCCAAGGTCGAAAAAGTGACAGGTGGTGCTTCAGAAGGATTCATCGGGGCATTACAAGGAATAACCTCTTCTGTGACCGGCGCTGCTAGTTCGATGATGGGAATGGCTGGTGCGATGTCGAACATGGTCACGGCTATCGTTGGAATCGTGAGTGCGATCCTTGATATTATTCCGGGTATCCTAAATATGTTTGCGGATATTGTAAATAAAATAACTGATTTTCCTAAAATCATACAGGAAGCGGTTGGTGGTTTATTTGATTCGTTGCTGAGTTTTGTGACGGATTTCATACCTAATTTGATGGCAACTCTTGAAGAATTACCAAAAATGTTTAATGAATTCTTGATCGCAATGCCTGATGCTTTCCTTGGTTTGGTGGATAATCTCCCTTCCATTATAGATTCTTTTATCGATAGCATACCAGAGGTTACCGAGAAGTTCATTAATGCCATAATCAAAGGCGCTCCAAAATTTATAAAAGCAATTCTTGATTTTTGGTTTAAAGCCATTCCTAAAATGGTCTTATCGGTAATCAAAATGATTCCAGATCTTGTCAAAGCTATAGTCAACGGCATTGTCACGGGATTAAAAGAAGGATTTAATGCAATATTTGGCGACGTGTTTAACATAGACACCGATAAAATGGGCGGCGATATTTCTAATTCATGGAAAAAAGCTGGTGCTGATATTTCTGACGCAACATCTGAAATGTTCAATGTATCAGATTTGCAGGACAGTATAGCCGGACAAGATCAAGCTGAGAAAATAGGTGAAGCTATAGCAGACGGAACTAAGAAAGCTGTCGCGTGGTTAATCGAAGCTTGGCATAAAATTTGGAATGGAATTAAACAAATATTTAATGAAGTCGTAGCTTCATTTACAGCTCTTTGGGACTTCACTAAAGTAATATTTGAAGGAATAGTTAATCTATTTACTGGATTATGGGAAGCGGCAAAAACAATATTTAAGGTTATAACGGATGCGTTTAGCGGGGTGTTTGACGCAGTATTCAAAGCATTTGAGGATGTGGTGGCTGCGCTTAAAAATGTATTTGATACAGTAGCTGACGTTGGCGGGAAAATATGGGATGGGTTTAAAACTGCAGCAGGTAGTTTAGCTGATTTCTTCGGTGATATGGGTACAGCTATTTGGAATGGATTAAAATCAGGACTTGACGGCATCGGGAAAATATTTACTAATATATTTGATGCAATTAATCCTAATAATCTTTTTGAGAAAATATTTAAGGTTGACTCAAAAGGAACAGGGACAGTTGAAAAAGCTATAGGCATAGATATTCCATTCGCAAACTTTGCGTCTGGTGGTGTTGTTCCTGGTACGGCTAAGGCTTTCGGAGATTCGGAATTGAATGATACTGTTCCAGCCTTCTTGTCTCCGGGTGAAGCAGTAATACCTCGCTCGGCTATGCAAGATAAATCAATAGCGAAACTTATTAATTCAATTGTTCTTAATGGTCAGTTGCCTAAATTCAGTCTAGGAGGTGACATTGTTGCTGCTGGCAAAAAAGCTGGTGGAGATATTTCCGATGCTGGTAAATCTGGCGGCGGCGCTTTATCTAGTGCGTTTAAAGAATCACTTAAGACTCTAGGCGTAACTGATCCATGGGACGCTATAAAAGATGAAACCTTCGGTATGGTGTTGAAAATGTTTGAAGCAAATAAATTTTCGACTGGCGGAATTGTTGGCTCCGACACTGTGCCAGCAATGCTAACTCCAGGTGAATTTGTAATGAATAAGCCATCTGTTGATAATATCGGAGTTGATAAACTCAGAGCTATGAATTCTGGGCAAGGCTTATTCGGTCAGAGCTCTGGTGGAAGCGTGGTAAATCACAATAATTTCAAAATAGAAATAACGGGCGATAATATAGACCAAAACTTTATCGAAAATGAATTATTCCCGTTGATTGAAGATAAGCTTAGAAGGCAATCTTTAGATGGTCAACGGGTTCTATCGTCACGAGGGATTAGATAATGCCTATACAAAATGAACTGGGATTTTTAGAAACTGATTTTCTGCTCGAAGACTTCGGGGCCGGTCAAGTGGGTTGGTTTGAAGGTTCTCAGGTATTAATGAAAATACTTGATGAAACTCATGCTCAAAAATCTCAAGTTAATATGAATGTTATCTCTGGCCACGCTCAAAAAGCTCAGGTCAATATGAATATTACATCTTCATCGGAATTAGGCGCTCAAGTTTCGATAAAGATCACTGATTTTTTAAATAATATCGGTGGTCAGGTTAACATGAATATTCAAGGAACAACTTCAATAGTTGGTTCTCAGTTAACAACTACTAATATGCTTTACTTTTCTTGCGAGGGTTTTTTAGAAGGTGGTTTTTTAGAAGGTGACTTCTTATCACATGCTCTTTGCGCTGCTATGAGATCGCAAGTTGATATGATTGTAAACGAGACTGTACCGGTTGGTGCTCAAGTTAACATGAAAATTGAATCTGGCGACGATGGAAAATCTCAAGCTATAATGGTGGTTGAGACTTCTGTTAATTTAGGTTCACAGGTAACATTGAAAAAAATTGAATCATTACACTCTCAGGTCACTATTGCCCTATATAATACGAATAGACCTAGAATTTTGTGTGATTTTGCGAGTCGCGGCACAACCGGAGAAAACTGGACAAGTTCAAGTACCGAGCCAGGTGATTTTTCAGTATTTAATCTGAACAATGATATCGAAGAAATGTATTGGCGAAGCGCAACGAACAATATAAGCGGAATAACATTAACGTGTGATACTGAAATTGCTCAAGGTATTTTTATGGATACCTTTGCAATCAGGAATCACAATCTTACAACTTCGGCAACTGTCACGCTCCAAGCATCTAATGATGCAAATTTTAGTCCTGTTGATTTAACTATCGGATTAACAGTTAGAGAACATAATATATATTATATAGCTCCCGATCTACCTACGGAGTCGTTTAGGTACTGGAGAATACTTATTGCCGATGGAACTAATCAAAATGATCACTTGAGAATAGGGACGATTGTTTTCGGTAATGCTCGAATATTTAACTCAGAGAGCACAACGAATGAAATCACGGAAATACCTAGAGAATTCAAAGATTCGTTTAAGACTGATGGATTTACAAGCGTTGCAAACTCTAGAGCATTAAAGGATTCTTTGAGAGTCACCTTTGATAAACTAGCCTATGAATCTGGAGATTACACAAAACTTTTGGACATAATAAAATATGCCAGAACAACTTTGAAATGCCTGTGGATATTTGACCCCGCCAATCAAAACAGAATCCATAGATTTTCTGTATTCGGAAAGATAAAATCAATACCACAAAGAAGGCATAGAGTCATAGGCTCAGGTAATAACGAAGATCATATCACCATGTCTCTGGAGGTCGATGAAAGTGAGTAGCAAAGACAGAAGACCGTACGAAACGGCTACAAGTTTAACTCAACAGTTGTTAGATTTTTCTCAAGATAATCTCGAAGGACAATTACAGCTTATTGTTGAGGTTGAAATAGATCAGAGATTTTCTAAACGAACTAATTGTGGTTTTGTTTTTGAGGCTGATTTAGTTTCTAGCGTCGATCATCGTTTGGTTGATGACGATAAATTTATTTTTGAAACAGCAGGAGTATTGCCTGTTGGTTTAGTTGCAGGTCAAGAATATTTTGTTGTAAATTCTAATTCGTTTTCTTTCCAGATATCAAATACTCAGGGCGGTGTGGCTATCGGTTTATCTGATGTAGGAAGTGGAACACACCAAGTTTCTGAAGCGCCAGGAAAGCTTAGAATCTCAGACAGAAATATTTTCGTTGGCAATAGATTCTATGAGGCTCGAACAAATTTCCCAGTTATATCCAGAACAATTGGAGAATGGCTAAGTCCGACAGTTGAGTTTTCATCATTCAATCTGAAAATAAATAACACAGACGGATATTTAAACGAAATTTTGCCGGGTGGAAAATATTTTTCTGGACAAGTTAACAAAGAAATTAATGTAAAGTTAGGGTTAAGAGATGTTGAAGCAAGCTATTTTAATATATTCCGAGGTTTCATTACTCCTGTTGGTGGTTTTAAGCGAGATACAAAGGTTCTTCACTATATTGCGAGAGATAACTTCGACAGACTAAACGAAGATTTTCCAAACGACGTTTTCAAAGAGGCTGATTATCCAAAAATAAATAAAAATAATATCGGTCAAGTTAAGCCTATAATTTATGGTGATTATGTTAATTCCGTAGAAACAGAAGGCAACGTTCCAGGTATAATTGTAAATGGTAACGACCCTCGATTAGAAAAACAAGAGGTTGCTTGCACCTTAACGATCGCAAGCCCTTGTGTTGTCACTCAAGAAAATCATTATCTGGACGCAAACGACAAAATACAATTTACAACCAGTGATTCTTTGCCTACCGGTCTATCTGTTGGAACGGATTATTATGTGAAATTTATTGATGCTAATTCTTATAATATTTCACTATCCTCAGGTGGTTCAAATATAAATACTTCTGGATCTCAAGTTGGGCAGCACAACACACAGGCCCAAGATTTTGTTAATATTAGAAATGTAATTTCTGCAACTGTCAACTTGGAATTTAATACATCTGATGTTTGGCTTTTGAGAAGTGATAATTTTTACCGGATCAATTCGAATGACATAGTAAACGTTTCAAATAATAATTATTTCGAAGTGGTTCAGGATTCTGGAGTTACTAAAATCGACACTGATAATTATTTATATTCTAGCAGTGATGTATTTTTAGTCAAAGTGAAGGGTGAAAATCTTTTGTCATTTTCTGACAATGTCATCGAACAAGCTAGAGATATCTTGAAAACTTACGGAGGTGCCGTAAGTGCTGACTTTGACGCGAATTGGAATGATTTCGCTGGCAAAGTAACCCCAACAGAATCAGCGACGAGTAACATTAAATCGAGGGTATATATAGGCGACAAAAAAGAGGCTCTAGAGTATGTGCTATCTATGTTAGAACAGGTTCGCGTGGAACTTTTTATATCCAAAGATCTTAAAATAAAATTGTCGTCATTGCATTTCGATGAATTCGTTCCCTCTCCTTCATACGTAGTAAGAAATTTTGATGTTGAATTAGGCAGCACAAAGGTTTCGATCGACGAAAGAAATGTTTTCAATCGAGTTCAGGGATTTTACGATTTCAATCCTTCTGTTGGCAAAAATACAAAGAAAACACTAATAGCAAAGAATCAAGCATCTATAGATCAAAGCAATATCACGCTTTCAAAGAAGGTCGAATTCCCTAATCTATATATCGAATCAGATGTTGAAAATCAAGTTCAAGAGATATTAAGGATATCAGCTGGATTCAATGAATTTATAGCTACCAATTTAACCTCGAGGGCTTTGTTGTTGGACGTCGGAAATTTTGTTAAGGTAAATATAAGAATCAATGGTACGGTCTGGGAAAATGTCCCGATGATGATTAGGGAAATAGGATATCACCCTGATATGAAACTGATAGTAAAATTGTGGTCGTTTCAAATGTTACCTTTTTTAGGCTGGGAGCCTAACTATGAAGGAACAACTGGCGGCTACAATGCAACAATAACTCAAGAGTAAAAAAGGATTTTTACTATGGCAATTTCTTTAGTTGTTTCTGAAACAAGAGCCGGATCGCAAATTGCAGATGTACTAGCAGGTACGGCAAACACTGGTATAGACTTCGGTCAATCTACAAATGGAGCTTATGCACCTCTAGTAGATCAAGGTACAAATGATGGTGCTAAAAATGTCCATATTAGGCATAACGCTGTTGTTGACCCTATTACAGATTTTAAAACTTACATTCAAACCTTTTCAGGTTCATACGGTGGTGCAGATACTGCAGCCAATGATTTTGCAACATTGAAAGCAAAAGGTAATGCTTCATCTTCTTCGGATGCTAATAACGATGATGGTCTAGGATCAGGGCTACATGTTGATATGGATTGGGATGTCGATCTAGCAACTCAATTTGCGCCATCGAGAATATTCACGGGCGGCGGTCCAGGTGATCATGTTGCTGTTTATGGTGATGCGAACACAGACGGAATCGATTTAGCTAGTGCTGTATTGGTAAAAGCCGATGCCATGTATTATGACAACGGAGCTACACAAATAGCACCAACTGTTCCTGTGCTTGGCAAGATAGGAATTTCTACGGATGCAGTTTTAGGAAATGCTTGTCACTTGAGATATAGATTTTTATTAGAACAAATTGCATCCGTTGGCGGAATATTGCAATTTGATATTGTATGGGCATATGCATTCACGGCTTAAGGATTTTTTTAATGGCAGCAATAAAACCGGTAGAGAAACAAATTTTTGAATTGCGTTGGCGTTTTGAGTATAATGATGGAACGCCTCCAAAAATCGGAATGTGGTCTTACGCTTCTCAAAAACTAGAAGAGATGGCTTCTTTTCAAAAGAGAACAAATATCGCTAGGGCTTTTGTTGAATCTAAGGACAAACGGTCCGGCGAAATCAGAAAAATAGTTAACTGCACGGGCCAAGAATATTGCTTGTTTAAATGGGTTTGCGGGGTGAAGGTAGGATTTAATCCCAATGCAGTCGGAACAAGAATTATATCAGGTGATGTCATTGGATTGATGCTGGTCTCAAGAAAAGTTCAGGCTACAATTTGGGTTAATGGTTCACCGCCTAAAATAGAAGTAAGAACAGAAGAAGATAAAAATTTTAACTATAAAGGATATTAATCATGGGAACAACTACAACCCCAACGGGAAGAGCTGAAGTTGAGCATCCAGATTTAGGGTATGACGGAGGTTCTGGTCTTCATGCGGTACATAAAAATATGATCGCTAAATTAAGCGACAATGCTAACTCAAGATTCTTTGAGTTTACGGGAGTCAATGACTCAACTCTTGTTACTGTTGATCATAATTTTGGGGTTACGTTTGGCCAACTTGATGTTTGGATTTACACTGGCACAACAGGAGATTTAACTCGAGTTGCTGATCTATCTGGATGGACTATTGTCGCAACAAGTGGGAACCTAAAAACTCAGATAGACATTACAACGCCATCGAGTGGACAGCCTCACGATTTTGTCGCTGTTGTAATACATGGATCTTCAGTTGAAAAATTGGATGACTTGGACGATGTAGATTTAGTTTCTGTTCCCCTGGCGGTCGGAAAAACTCTCGTGTGGGACGGTACTAATTGGGTTCCTGGCGCATCAATTCAAAATACGCAAATAAGTTCTTTCTCTGCCAATCACACAATATTAGACGCAGATGGTGACAGGCATATTCTAGTTACAACATCAACTGGAACTGTAGTTTTGACGTTACCATTGGCCGCAAATAACGCGGAAAGAATCATAACGTTCAAAAAAATGGACGCAGCAGTAGGCGTATTAAGAATTACAGGAAATGGAGTGGAATCAATTGACGGTGTAACTCAAATCGATGTTACTGATCAGTTTGGTGGAATTCATGTATTTTGTGATGGGTTGAAATGGATACGATTAAACGGCCTCGCTGATACAAACAATGCAGGAATAGTTCTACCTAAGCAAATGCCAGGAACTGATACGAATGACAATGCACTCGCTGGAAATGTAGGGGAATACATCGAGGACGTAGGAGCTACTTCGGGAACATTGGTCGACAGCGTGGCGCAAAACGTACACTCAATTAGTCTTGAGCCAGGCGATTGGGATGTATGGGGTTTTGGTAACTTTGATGTTTCTGGTGCCGATGCGACGACCGAAAAATTAGTACGGTTACTTATTAGCCCTGCTGTAGCATCGCCTTTTAGATATGATTATTCAAAAGGTTTTAATATTACTGGAATGAGAAATACAACATGTATTTATCGTGTGTCAATCGCGGCGACTACAACGATATATCTAAACGCTTACCAAAAAAACATAGCAGGAACAGCGGGAACGGCCGTAGTGGCTGCGCCAACCATATACGCTCGAAGAGTAAGATGAACACTTGAAAGGAATTCAAGATGCCTAGACCGAATAACATGACAGCAGAAGAGATAAAAGTAATCGTTGACGATTATCGTTCACAAGACAGAAATGTAATCGACAATCAAGTCAAGAAATTTTTGAATAAATCAGATAATCTTTCCGCCAAAAGAATAACGAAGCAAGCTGATTTAAAAAAAAGAATGGTTGAATTGAAAACCAATGAGGATTTTATACAGAGCAAGATTTTAAAGATCAGTAATAAGATTCGTCAAATAGATCAGCGTGTCGAGTACGCAGATGATTTAATTGTTGATCGTCATTTTGAGGTAATCGACGGTTTGCCGTGAATATCAATGATGTTAAATAAAATAAATTAATAAGGGGGCGTTAAGCATGAAAAAAGTTACAGAAGCTAAAGAAGCTAAAGAATTTGAACAAAAAATTGAGTATGGGATCAAAGAAACTTCGGAATTAATGGAAGGATTGGCCGAGCTGATTATCTTTATGCTCCCAAAATTAAAAGATGGTGTGAGCAATGCTGTTTCGGCTTTGTACAAAGAAATGAAATCTAATGCTTTGTTTGAAGCTAAAATGTTGAATGCGTTGGATAAGATCAAAGACGTTCCGAAAGAAGCTAAAAATATCGGCATGCTAGAAGGTACTCGTTTAACGATGAAATTGCTGGGATACATTCCTTCGATCATGGTAGCATTGAAAAAATAATTACTAGGAGTTTTTATGAAATATTTAAGGCTAATCCTTGGGGCGGCTATGACTTCACTGGTTACGTAGCTGATTTGCAAACCAGAAGATAAGTAAAATCCTAATATAATTTCTACGGATCTTATATTAGGATTTTTTTATTCCGAGCTCCAAAGTTCGGTGCCAGGAAAAAACTTCTCCCAAATAATTGGATCAATCATTACATCATAAAAAATTTTTTTAAGATCACTTTCAGAATAATAATGTTCTGATTTTTTTGTGGGTATATTCCAAGCATCTTCCGCGTCTTTTCTGGATGTGAATTGAGGAACTGACGCGGGCCTTAATTTACATTCCTTATTATGACAAAAAATATGCCAAAAACCTTCAATCAGCATTGTAACAGGCTGGTGTCCACACCATGGGCAGTTACGCCTTTTTTGTATCAAAAGGGTATCTCTCCATCAAAAGAGTCTTGCGGAGCTGCTGATTGCTGCACATTTTCAACTTCCTCTTTTGTTTTCATTCCATGAAGAGCGTTTATTTTTTCAGAAACAACTTCTGAAATGTAAATTGTTTGGTCCTGTTTATTTTTGTAAGATCTTTTAGAAGTTCTTCCCTCCACCTCCACGAGTGTTCCTTTTTTAAACCACTTATTGCAGTATTCAGCTCGTTTATCCCAAACGACAACATCGTGCCAAGTGGTTTCTTCCTGCCAAATGCCAGAATGGTGTTTGAAGTGATGAGAAGTAGCAACACATAATTTAACAACAGACTTTCCTGACGGTGTTGTTTTCAATTCTGGATCTTGTCCAAGTCTCCCGACCAAAATTTGTAAGTTCATAATTTTCTCCTGTTTGCAAAATTAGTTCTTTTAAAAAGTTACACTATTTGTTATTAAATAACAAATAATAAAGGAGCACATATATGAGTTCACAAAATTTTTATCTTCTACTCGACCGAATGAATAAAAACGATGAGGCAGAAGAGCTATCTGAGGAGGATTTTAACGAATTAATTGGCACCGTGAAAGGAAAAATTGATGGCATTAAAGATTTTCTTTCCAGGTGTGAGTTTGAACAAAAGAGATTAGACGAAACATACATCAAACCCGTGCAAGCCAGAAAGAGGGCGATTAAAAACTCTGCTGATAGATTGAAAAGGTGGGCTGTTACTTCTATGGTAGATAACGACATGGTAGTTCTTCACGGTGACCTGTTTACTATTCGGTTAGGGGAAACAAAATCAGCCGAGTGTTCCGAGGTTGATATAAACCCAACTATGTACTTAAAAAACAAAGATTTAATTAAAAGAAAATATGAATTCGATAAAACCGCAATCGCAAAACAGTTAAAACAAGGCATCACATTTACTTTTGCTAAATTAGTAACCAACAAACATGTTAAATTCTCCGTCAAGAAAGGCGAAAACAAAAAATGAGCAACGAACTAGCAACACAATCAGATCAGAAGAAGCAATTACAGGCATTTATCGACACGGCAGTTATGAATGATTCGAACTTGAAGGGTAAACTTACGATGGCTGCAGCTTGGCAGATGATGCAATTGCCAGACAGCTCGTTTGGATGGGTTCCCAAGGGTGGCGCTATGCCTCAACCGATGAAACAATTAGCAATTCTTGCGCATCTTCAAGTCGGTGCCAAACCTGGATTCGGTCACATTTACTTCCTTGGAAACAAATTATATCAATCTGCTGATTTCGTGAGATCTCAAGCCGCGTCAAACCCTAAGTGGGTAATCAAGGGCGAAGCCGTTTTTGTTCCTCACTCAGGAGAAGAAAAAAATATGTATGGGCTAGCTGAGGGTGACATGTCGTGTAAATGTTTGATTGATGTTGAGTACAAGGACGAGGTGGCTAAACTTCAAGGTGATGGGTTCATCGGTAAAGATGAATTGGCATCAAATAAACCTGGCCTTAACAATTTAAAAAATAGGGCAATGACCCTAAAAACTAGAGCAATGAGAGATTTATATTCTCGCTTCTACCCTACGAATGGTGTGCCAGTCTCAGATAACTTAGACGATAAAGAAGTAACAGACGTTCAATACGTAGAGCAGGTGCAGGTGAATGGTGAGCTGGCCACGCCAGAGAGTTCGGCTGTCGTCAGGGAAGAAATAATTGCAGAACTTGTTGTTGAATCTGAAAAAGGATTGGTCGTCGAATGTTTGGATACTTTAAATAATTTGAAAAAAGACGCTAAGGAAAAAGGAATCAAGCCTAAAGAATTATGGGACGCTGCAGGTTGTAAAACTCAGAAAGAGTTCACGGAACAAAAAATTGAAAAAATCGAAGACGGACTTGAAGCAATTTCTGATTTTGTCGAAAATTATACAGAAAAAGCGGAAACTAAAACAGTAAATCACCTGGAGCTCGCTAAGAACAGATTCAGAGAACAGTTGTCGGGTGTGGAAAAACAAGGCGGCAAGCCCATGTCTATTCTTGGCTACAATCATATGAATGTATTTGATTATACCGAAGTCAAAAAAATTCAGGATGCTAGTCAAACTCTAGTTGCTTGGATTAATAAACCAGCGGAAAAAGCGGAACCTGTTCAAGAAACTCAGAGTGATGATGATTTCATGAATGGCCTAGATGATTTGGGCTCTGCGCCAGCCGAAGAGCCGAAAGCGGAAAGTTGCCCAAAAGCAAAGGAATTGATTCAAAATTTATTTGTGCATGATAAAGTAAAAATTAACGAAAAGATCATGTCTTTATTAAAACAAATTGACACTAAGACACTGCACAAAGGTGATGCTCAATATATTATGAGCAGTACAAGGATAGCTTTAGAAAAAAATGATTTCAAAGATTTAAACGAATTTCTTAAGAGTCGCTCTTAACCGTTCGAACCATTTTATCTCTACGAGGCTTAGTAAAATTTTGTAGATCAGATTGTAGTATATAAATACGACCGCCTACCTTTTTATAGGGTAGGCATTTTTTTTGTTTCAGCCACCAATAAACTGCAGAAATCACCACGCCATATTTTTCAGCCACCTCGATCGGTTCGAGATGCATTTCACCGTTTATTTTTTTCATAAAATTTCCCTCTTTTTTAAAGTTATACAATATTTATTATTAATTGACAACTAACTATCGCCTAAGTAACTTTTTATAAAATAATTAAAATAAAAAGGAATTACTATGTCGGTTCTAAAGCTGCGTGCTTATCAAGAGGATGCGTTAACGCAGATCAAAGATTATTATAAAATTGGTATAAAAAAGGTGGCACTTGTATTGCCAACGGGATCAGGAAAAACATTATGTTTTTGCAAAATTTTAAATTCGGTTTACCGGAATGGAAAATCCGGAATCCTTGTAGTTAAAGGAGTCGAGCTTGTTGACAATGCATCACAGAGATTACTGCAAGAAAATGTTAGTCACGGAGTTATTCAAGCTAGTCACTGGAATAATCGACCTCATGAAAGATTACAGGTCTGTTCGATTGACACTCTAGCAAGAAGAAAAAACCAGCCGAAAGCTGATATTGTAATCATTGATGAAGCTCACATGGCAACATCGGAATCATATAAATGGTTAGCAGAACAATACCCGAATGCTTATTTTTTATCTGTCACAGCGACGCCAAATGTTAAAAGCGGTTTAAAACACATTGCTGAAGTCGCAGTCTCTCCGATTGGGATAAATGATTTAATTAGAGATGGATTTCTTTGCCCGCCTAAATATTTTTCTCCATCAAAAATTGATGTGTCGGGTTTAAAAATTGATTCAAAAACTGGTGATTATGTAACTAGGCAATTAGAAACGGCGATGGATAAAGTTTCTATCTATGGCGATCTTGTAAAGAATTATCAAAAAAGGGGTGACAGTCGAAAAGTTTTAATATTTGCTGTGTCAGTTGCTCACTCAAAAAAGATCAAAGAATATTTTAATAAAGCCGGAATCCCTTGTGATCACATAGATGCGATCACACCGAAGAAAGATCGAGAAAAAATCATCGCGAGGCTTGAATCTGGAGAGCTTAAAGCAATTACTAATGTCGGGGTATTGGCTACAGGTGTAGACATTCCTTGCATAGAAGCTATTATTTTCGCACGCCCTACGAAATCATACAATCTTTGGATTCAAATGTGCGGGCGTGGAACGCGATTGTATCCAGGTAAAAAAAATTTTTATGTATTTGATCACGTTGGAAATGTTGCAGAGCATGGATTTATTGAGGATGAAAGAGAGATTTTATTAGACGGCTGGAAAGATACGACTGAAACTGTAAGTGTTTCGTCCTGCAGTAAATGTTTCGCCACTTTTTCAACTAAAGCGAATTACAAAAAAATACTTAAAGATGATTTTGAAGGCGACGAAAATAAATTACGGGATCACTATAATTTTCTTTACTCGAAATTAAAGCGAGGCGATAGAGCATACAATACAAAGCTGCTATATTTTTGCCCTGAATGTGACCACGACAATACGCCGAAGGTCGATCCGGTTAAAAAGAAGAGCGAGAAAACCGATGATATTCTAAGGGAACTAAGTGAAGAAGAAAAATTTGATTTGACAGTGAAGACGAGATTAAAAGAATTAAAGTTAGTCGCGAAGTCAAAAAAATATAAAAGAGGGTGGGTATATTTTCAGCTAAAAAATGAATTCGGAGAAGAAACAGCTTCTAGATTCTATAAAAAAAGAGTTGTTCCTGATTGGGTGCGAAAGAAGATAGAAAGTTGATCTTGTATTTGCTAAAATAAATAAAATAAAGAAAATAAAGGAAATTTTATGTTTACACTGTTGGCATCTATTGTCACTCTAATGCTTGAGGCTCTCATGCTAATATTTTATTTTGCGGTTATTCTATTCTGTGCTTATTTGGCATTTTGGTGCTGTTATCAATTTATAGAATTTTTCAAATATTTACTGCCACTGTAGGTGCTTATGAAAAAATTAAATATAGGTCAAAAAATCAATGTTATTGCCACGCTTGATCAATTGAGAGCAGAGGGCATCTCGAGGAACAAAGCAACTGATACGATTAAGAGAAAAGTAGCAATAATCACAGCAATCGACGAAGAGGGTTTTTATACTGTTCAGTATTCAGCTAATGTATCTTTTTCATTTCCACGCAGTTACTTAAGAAAGGTCAGAACAAATGGTTTAGCCTAGATACAAAGAGTTTCTCAACGAATATATGAGGATTTATAACAAAATAGAAGGACTTAGAGCAGGTATTCTCTGCATGAGCTTCCTAAATAAATTCGAAAAAGATGCAAAGAAATTTATTAAAAAAACTTACAAAGGTCTTAATAAGCTGTGAATTATATTATTGATACAATAATCAAAGGAATAGAAAAAGCCTTAGAGCAATGGTTTAGCTCTATGGTTATTCTTCTCGCTTTTTGTGTCATAATTATATGTAAAACTCTAATGGATGACATAAAATAATGGGATCTACCGCAGAACATCAGGCCCTGGTTAACGAAATATTATTACAATTTGGTTCTAAATCAAAGTACAGACTTTGGGCAAATAATACAGGTAAAGCATTTCGTGGGAAACGATTATTGTCCTTTGGTTTAGTGGGTTCTGCAGATATCACAGGAGTTATTAAGGGCTCAGGGCGAAGGATTGAGATCGAAGTCAAAACAGGAAAAGCGGTTCAATCACCTGATCAAATTAATTTTATGAATATGATTAGAAAATTTAATGGAATTTACATTTTGGCCAGGTCAGTGCTGGATGTTGAATTGGGTTTATTGTGAAAAAAAAAATTGATGAAAGGCTCAAAACTCATAAAATTATGGCTGATTGCTAATCAAATTGAACCCACACCCTAGCTGTACGGACCGTGTGGAGGCCTAATTTTTTATGTAGCAGATATTATAGAGTATGCCAACCTCTAATAGCTAATTTTCACATATGATATTATAACTATCTCCCGTTTTTCTTTGACAATACAGCCGTGATAAATACGGGCAACGATGCACAAAATAATATATCTGCGATCAACAGATATCTATTTCTAATGCCGGTCTTGGGTGGGATCGAACTCACCGTCTTTCGGATCAGAAATCCGCTGCTCTGCCAACTGAGCTACAAGACCATTTGGTTCAAGGGGCAAAGGATTCGAACCAATCTACTTAATATCATATTTAAAAATGATACTACTACCTACCAATCGGCCAGCCCCCCGACACTTGATTCGCAACAACACGAACCAGAGTTAATTTGATTTAATAAATTAAAAACCTACTACTTGTTTAAATTATTTGTTTTAAAAAAGCAAATGGTTTATCATCATTACATAAACGCACCGACATTAAAATGACTTGTAGATACATTACTGGCCTTTTCTATTTCCTTGTCGTCGGTGCGTTTTTTTTTCAAAATAAAGGTCAACGAATAAAGGCCCAAATATGTCGTTACAAGAATTAAGTGTCTTCGCTCAAGATCGAGGTTACCCTCAAACCAGCTATACGCCGGATGGAAAACTCAGAAGATTCGGCAAAAAAAATGTCTATTGGTATATTGCAAATTCTTTTACGCTGCCGAATGGAAGCCCAATAATCACGGCTGTCTTAGGCGATTGGAGGCGAGAAGGTGTTAGGGATATTTTTAAAACAAATAGACGGTATACGAAGCAAGATAAAGATCTAATCTCGTCATACGAAAAAGCGAATTTAGATAAAGTTCAACTCGAAAAAGTCCAACAGCAAATGAAAGCGGCCAAAAAAGCGAAAGAAGATTGGGAGGCTGCAGATTTTGATGATGATTATGAAACTGAATACTTTAAAAAGAAAAAAATCAAAGGAAACTTTGGTGTAAAAATAATCAAGGCGCTCGAAGGTGATACAATTTTAATGCCTTTGCGTGACATTGACGGAAATATTACATCACACCAAAAAATACTTGATAATTCAGATAAATATTTTTTGACGGGTGGAAAAATAATTGGATCGTTTCACACAATAGGCAAAATAGATGAGACAACGGCTGAGTGTTGGATAGTCGAGGGGTTTGCAACTGGCGCAACTGTTCACATGGCGACCAACGAAACTGTAATCGTATCGACTGGCACAAATAATTTACCCCAAGTCACAAAAGACGTGGTTGTTAAATATCCAGATTGCAAATTTAAGATTGCTGCTGACGATGATTGGAAAACGTTAATTAGGGGAATTCCCACAAATCCAGGCGTCATAGCTGCACAGAAAGCTTCTGCGTTTTCTCGCACAGATGCATACCTTCCTAAATTTAAAGAGCCTCGAGGCGAAAAAGATGTAGATTTCAACGACCTCTTTGTGAAAGAAGGAATGGCTCCGCTTAAGGCTCAACTCGTGGCCGTCGTGAAAGAGAAAAATTTATATGAGTGTCTTGGTTTTACTGACGAACTTTTTCATTTCTTTAGAGAGGACGCGAAAAAAATAATCAACGTTAAAAATTTTTCTGAAGTTGACATGTTCAGATTAGCGGATCTCGATTATTGGGAAACTTTTTTTCCTGGAAAAAACGGACCAAATTGGCCAGAAGCAAGAAATCATTTAATTCAAAAGTCAACGAAGGTCGGCATTTTTGACGGAGATCTTACGCGGGAGTTTGGTTTTTGGGAAGATGACGGAAGATTCGTCTTCAATGATGGAAGAAATTTAAGTGTCAATGGAAAACAAATAAACAGAACGGTTTTGGATTCAAGATATATTTACGTAAACTCGAAGCTGAACACAGGAAATGAATTAGCTCAACCCCTGTCAGTCTTAGAAGCGAAAGAGATCATAGAAATCGCGGCTTGCTTTAATTGGGTGAAACCTCAGTCGCAGTATTTATTTCTTGGCTGGATTGCGCAAGCGAGAATCTCTGGCGCCATGCCGATTCGCCCTATGATTTGGCTAACAGGGCAAAAGGGATCTGGCAAGACTACAATCATGTCACACTTTGCAATTCCTCTTATGGGGCACAAGAATGGTGTTTTTCAGCCTCAAGGTGGCTCTACGGAAGCAGGTATACGAAGGAACATCGGATTAAACTCCAGGCCGATTATTTCCGATGAATTTGAAAATGAAGGTGAGAGCTCGGCAAAGAGGAACGAACAAATCATCCAACTATTAAGACAAGCATTCTCTGCCAACGGAGGATCAATCGTTATGGCCTCAAATAATTCA
>Ga0222661_1000396_pt1 | contig 17132 bp, 14 predicted proteins | sample AntAcemetagen551_FD_179851 | JGI IMG/M metagenome (GOLD analysis project Ga0222661, IMG submission 179851) | Saline water microbial communities from Ace Lake, Antarctica - #551 | ecosystem: Environmental > Aquatic > Non-marine Saline and Alkaline > Saline | place: Antarctica: Ace Lake...
ATTGTGTTAATACATTTTTGTAAGAATCGAATTTATTTTTCTTTAAATATTCTAACAATTTTTTTCTTCTATTTACTGCTCTTAACAATCCAACCGAAGAGTGTTTATCTTTTTTGAATTGCTTAATATGTGCTGAAAGAGTTTCAATTTTTCCTGTTAATAATGCAATTTGTACCTCTGAAGAACCAGTGTCCTTCTCATGCATTTTTAATTCTTCTGCTTTATTCGTCATACTATTTATTTTCCTATTTGTTTGTTTGTTTTATTAAATTTTCTATTTTTTCTGCGTATTCAAAAGAGTCGTCTTTAGCAAAAAGTATCTTTGGTATATATTTCATAAATACTTTTTTAGATAAAACTTTTCTAATTAAAAAAGAATATTCTCTTAATTTTTTAATAACTTTCTCTGTATCTTTCCCCCCCAGAGGCAATACATACGCTTTTGCAATTTTAAGGTCTTGACTCATTTTTACTTCTGTAACCGTAACAGTGTTAGTTTCTAAATTCGGCACCTTAGCTTCATTTCGGGCAAAAATCATGCCTAAAGATTGCTTAATCATCTCTCCAACACGCAATTGCCTTTGTGATACTGGTTTTCCTGTTTTATCAACCATTATACCGTTCTCTCTGTAGAAGTCGTACTATAAACCTCTATTGTATCGTTTTTTTGAAAATCAACAAAGTCTTTAAGAGTTATTCCACATTCTTGTCCATTACTAACCTGTTTAGCCTGATCTTTTTCTCTGAAAATTGTGCTAATCTTTCCCGTATATATGATTGCCCCGTCCCTAATTAATCTAGCATTCGTACCGCTAACTATCTCTCCTTCAGTTACTTTAGAACCTGCAACTTTTCCTGTTCCTGATACTTTAAAGATTTCTAAAATTTGAGCTGTTCCATTAATTGTTTCTTGAACATCTGGAGTAAGAAGTCCTGACATTCTTAATTTAATATAATCTAAAACTTCATAAATAATATTATATGAAGAAATTTTAATTTTTTCATTTTCAGCTAATTTTTTTGCTTCTTTGCTCGGTTTAACATTAAATGCAATTAGAGTTGCATTAGATGCTTTTGCTAAAGTTACATCAGTTTCCGTTACCATTCCAATATCTGATAAAATAATCTTAGGTTTAACTTCATCATGTGTAATTTGATTGATAGCGCTTTTAATTGCTTCAGCAGATCCATGTACATCTGATTTTATAATAATGTTTAATTCTGAAGCAGCTTTATCTGCAAAAGCAGAATCTTGTGTTGCAAGAGTTAAAGGACTTCCTCCAGTTTTAGTTTCATCAGCTCTAGTTTCACTTAATGTTTTTGCTTCTTTCTCAGAATCTAAAACAATAAAATCATCTCCAGATTTAGCCGCTCCATTAATACCTAAAATTTCTACAGGTGTTGATGGGGGAGCTTCTTCAATAGTTTTTCCTTTATCATTAATTAAAGCTCTTACTTTTCCCCATTTCAATCCACTAACAAAAAAATCGCCTCTTTTAATTGTTCCTGATGTTACTACAACAGTTGCCACTGCTCCTCTGCCTACATCAATTTTTGATTCCAAAACAATCCCTGTTGCTTTAGATTCAAAATCAGTTTTTAGGTCTAAAATTTCAGCTTGGAGAACAACTGCTTCTACCAGTTTGTCTAAATTCTTTTTTGTTTTTGCAGAAATTTCAACCATTAAGGTATCTCCTGATAAATCTTCTGCAATAAGTTCATATTCTAAAAGTTGGTTTTTAATTTTTTGTGGATCTGCTTCTGGTAAATCACATTTGTTTATAGCAACAACTATTGGAACATTTGCAGCTTTGGCATGCTTTATAGATTCGATTGTTTGGGGTTTAACACCATCATCTGCTGCAACAACTAATACTACGACATCTGTTAATTTTGATCCTCTAGCTCTCATCTCGGTAAATGCTGCGTGACCTGGCGTATCTATAAATGTAATTTTTGTTGATTCATGTTCTATTTGATAAGCGCCAATGTGTTGTGTAATTCCACCAAATTCTCCAAGAACAACATTTGCATTTCTTAAAACGTCAAGCACTGAAGTTTTACCATGATCAACATGTCCCATTACAGTTACTATTGGAGGTCTATTCTTTAAATTTTCAGATCTAGATTCTTTAATTTTTTGAATAATTTCTTCAGCTTTTGTTTCTCTTATAGGATTGTGCCCAAATTCTTTTACTAAATATTCTGCAGTATCTGCTGCTAGTGTTTGATTGATAGTAACTGTTACTCCCATTCCAAATAAATGTTTTATAACATTGTTGGATTGTTCAGCCATTCTATTAGATAGTTCTCTAACAGTAATTGCCTCTGGAATATTTACATCTCTTTTTATTGGCTTTAAACTTTCTTGAATTTCTTCTTTAGTAAGCTCTCTATTTTCTTTTAACTTTGCTCTTTTAAGTGAAGCCATACTTCTTGATCTTGCTTCAATCTCGTCACTTAAGGCTCTTGAAACTGTTAACTTTAATTCCCTTTTTTTTGTATCAGGCTTTCCTTTATCTCCAGCATCACCTTTCAATCTTCTAGTTGCTCTTTGTTCAGCCAATTTACGTTTTTCATAGTCGTTCGTAATTGGTGAAGATGGTTTAGGTGCTGTAGTACTTCTTGGGGTAAAACTTGCAGCAGGGCTTACTAATGGTTTTGATCTTACGCTAGCAGGTCTACTAAAGTTACCTCGTGGAGCAAATTTGCTTGGTTTTTTTTCAATTACAACTGAGTTTTTACTTTGAGTTTTTGCTAACTCTATATTCTCTATCGATTTTTTGGCTATGCCAGAAAGTGTTAGTTTTGTTTTTTTGTTGTCCATATTTCATTACTCAATCTTTATAAATTATACTTCTCGCAGACATAATTAGTTCATCTGCTTCAGTTTTTGATAAAGCAAAATCTTCAAGATATCCTTGAATTTTAATTCTTTCACCTTTTACAATATCATAACCACCCGTTAATTCGTCAGATGCAAGGTCTGCAAAATCTTCTAGTTTTAAAATTTTTTGCTCTCCAAGAGTAACTAGCATGCCTGGCGTTAGCCCTTTGTGATTTATAAGATCATCTTGTAGCCCCAAATCTTTAATTCTTTTTGTAATATCTTCTTGATCCTTTAGATAAAATTCTTTTGCTCTTTCTATTAAAGCTTTAGCAGTGTCTTCTTCTATACCTTCAATTTTCATTAAACTCTCTGGTGAACTGTCTTTAATATCTGAAATTGAAGAAAATCCTTCCGCCACAAGTAATTGCCCTAAGGTTTCATCTAATTCTAAATTTTTAACAAAATTTTCAGTTTTTTCTTTAAACTCTAATTGTCTTCTTTCTGAATCTTCTGCATCAGTCATTATATTAATTTCATAATTTAATAACTTTGTAGCTAATCTAACATTTTGACCTCTACGACCAATAGCCTTACTTAGGTTTTCTTCAGTTAAAATTACATCTAATTTTTTTGCAACACTATCAACATTTACTCTTTGAACTTCTGCTGGTGATAATGCGTTTGAAACTACTATTGCTGGATCTTCTGACCAGTTAACAATATCAATTTTTTCTCCTTGTAGCTCGTTAACTACTGCTTGAACTCTTGATCCTCTCATCCCAACACAAGCTCCTACTGGATCTAATGAAGTATCAACTGCCTTAACACAAATTTTTGCTCTACTTCCCGGGTCTCTTGCTGATGATTTAATTTCAATTAAACCATCATAAATTTCTGGAACTTCTTGAACAAATAATTGTTCCATAAATTTTGGATGAGCTCTTGATAAAAATATTTGTTGACCTCTAGGTTCTCTCTTTACATCATAACAGTAAGCTTTAATTCTATCACCAGCTTTAATATTTTCTCTAGGGATCATTTCATTTTTTTGAATAATTGCTTCAGCTCTTCCTAAATCAACTATTACGTTTCCAAATTCTAAACGTTTAACAATACCACTTAAAATTGAATCTTTTTTATCTATAAAATCATTGTATTGTCTTTCTCGCTCTGCTTCTCTTACATTAAAACTAATAACTTGTTTGGCAGTTTGTGCTGCTATTCGACCAAAATCGAAAGAAGGCAATGGTTGCAAAATTTCATCACCAATTTTCTTTTCTTTATTTTCTTCATTTAAAATAATTGCATCTTGAAGATTAATTTCTGTATTTATATTTTCAGGTTTTTCTACAAGTATTAATTTTCTAAAAATTCCAATGTCTCCATTTTCTCTATTTATCAAAACTTTAATTTCATTGTCCTGTCCAAATTTAGATTTAGCTGCTTTTGCAATTCCTGTTTCCATAGAATCAATAATTAATTCTTTATCTATAGATTTTTCTAAGGCCACTGCCTCAGCTATTCTTAATAATTCTAATTTGTCAGACCTTCTATTTAACATATTTTTATTAACTCCAAAAAAAAATGGGCTGAAGCCCACTCTGTAATTTCAATAATGTAAAGGCAATATATAAAGATTTTTTTTTAATTCAATAAGAACTATTTAGAAAAAACACGCTTTTTATCAGTCTTTTCCCAAGAAAATGACCCATCGGCTTCAGGCATTCTTCCAAAGTGACCATAAGCTGCTGTTTTTTCATAAATTGGTTTATTTAAACCCAGCATTTCTCTTATTCCTCTTGGACTTAAATCAAAGTTTTCTAAAATTTTTTCTAAAACAAATTTATTTTTTTCCATGTCATTGTCAAATAAATCTACATAAATAGATAAGGGTTTTGAAACTCCTATTGCATAAGCCAATTGAATTAAACACTTGTCAGCAATATTAGATGCCACAATATTTTTTGCAATATATCTTGCAGCATAAGCTGCTGATCTATCTACTTTAGTTGGATCCTTACCAGAAAATGCTCCACCACCATGAGGAGCTGCTCCACCATAAGTATCAACAATAATTTTTCTACCTGTTAAACCACAATCTCCATCTGGTCCACCTATTACAAAGTTTCCAGTTGGGTTTACATAAAATTCTTTTTCATCAAAATCTTTTAAAAAATTTTCTGGAATTGATTTTAACATGTAGGGTGTTAATAATTCTCTTACTTTTGCCTGATCTATATCGGCAGAGTGCTGAGAAGATATAACAACCGATTTAATCTTGGTCGGTCTTCCATCAATATATTCAAAAGTAACTTGGCTCTTTGAATCTGGTTCTATATTTTTCAATATTCCAGACTTTCTATCTTCTGCCATTAATCTTAAAATTTTATGAGAATAATGAATAGGTGCTGGCATTAATTCTTCTGTTTCGTTGCACGCATATCCAAACATTATTCCTTGATCTCCAGCTCCCTCATCTTTATTGTCTTTAGAATCTACGCCCATCGCTATATCAGCAGATTGTGAATGAAGGTGACTTTCTATTTTTGTCGCTTCTCTCCATGTAAAGCCCTCTTGGTCATAACCAATGTCTTTGATACAGTCTCTAACTTTTTGAATAAGATCTTCTTCTTTAATCTCTGGACCTCTTACCTCTCCAGCAAGAATAACTTTATTTGTTGTGGTTAGTGTCTCACATGCAACTCTAGAAAAAGGATCCCCAGCAAGATAGCTGTCTACTACCATATCTGAAATACGATCTGATACTTTGTCAGGATGACCTTCTGAAACTGACTCGCTAGTGAATAAAAAATTTTTTAAATTACTCATATTTTAATCTCTTAAATGAAAAAATTAAAAAAATATATATTAAAATTAACATTAAAAAGATTTTATTCCCATAAACCATAAAGAGTGTGGATTTAACCAATTTACTTTCAGTTAGTTTTACATATCCTGTAGACCCAAATTCTACTTTTTTTTCTATAATTCCTATAGGGTTAATAATGGCTGAAATTCCGTTGTTTGCAGACCTAATAATATATTTACCGCTTTCAATCGATCTGAATATACTGTGTGCAAAGTGTTGCTTAGGACCTATGGAATTTCCAAACCAACCATCTTCTGAAATATTAATTATATAATCAAAATTATTATCCCTAGATAATTTACCTGAATAAATTATTTCATAACAAATTAAAGGAAGTAAGGTTAAATCAATTTTACTATTTTTTATATGAAGTGGAGTTCTGGTTTCTCCACTTGAGAAGGATTGATAGTTATTAGTTACCGTTTTAAGGCCTATTAATCCAAGAATGCTCTCAAAAGGGGTAAACTCCCCAAATGGGACCAAATTAACTTTATTATAACTTGTAATGATATCTAGCTTGTTATTAAATATAGCCATTGAGTTGAAAAATATATTTTTATCATTATTTCTCGTAACACTATTTAAACCCATAATAATTAAGTCGTTCTCTCCAAATTTATTTAAAAATAACTTTTTATAAAAACTCATCTCTCTTAGATAGCTGTCTGGAATAATCCCTTCTGGCCACAAAAAAATCGTAGGTTCTATTTTTGATGGAGAGCTTAATTCTATAAGTTCATTAATTATTTTTATCTCATCTTTTTTTGAATAAAATCTATCTAGATTAATATTTGGTGATATTGCCTTGATTGTATAGGAGTTTTTTACACTTTCTAAAGAATTGAAATGATTATCTGTTATCTTGCCAAATATTAAAAATGCTGCAGATATTAAGATAAAGAAAAAACAAACTACAATTTCTATTCTAGAGTTTTTTAAAATAAATAAGGCAGGGAGAGTGAATAAAGAGATACAAATTAAATTAAAAGAATAAGTCCCAATTATAGAAAGAATTTGAATAAAATAAATACTACTTGAAAAGCTAAATGAAATTAAATTCCAAGGAAAGCCAGTAAGTATAGAGCCCCTGGCAAATTCAATTGTGCCAAATAAAATTGAAAAAATAAAAAAAGATATAATTACATTTTTTGAGTAAAAAATTGAAAATAAGTATGTCATTAAGCCATAAAATATGGCTAGAAAAGCTGGTAATAAAATTACTGCGACTGGAATTAAAAACTTAAAACTCTGATCAAAAGTCAATGAAATTGATATCCAATATAGACTAAATAAAAAATATCCAAATCCAAAATACCACCCATATTGAAAGAAGTGTTTATTGTTAGGTGTTTTTTTTTTATTGAAAATAAAAATAAAAAATAAGGAAAAAGTGATAAAATTAATTATAAAATAATTGTATGGTGGTAGGCTGTAAGAACTTATTGCTCCTAAAAAAATAATATAAAGAGAATTTAAAAAGTTTTTTTTAAACAAGTTTGACTATCTTTGTTTCAATGCTTTGATAAATTTTTTCTTCTACAATTAACATCTCTTTGAAATCTTTTAATTTAATATGGTCATAACCTAATAAATGTAAAAAACCGTGAATAAAAATCTTTGTTACTTTGTCCTTAAACTCTAGAGCACTTAGAGCTTTTGGTTTGTTCATAAACTCGTAACTAATAACAATGTCTCCAATATAAGGTGATTTTTTTATATTAAGTTTTGTTTCAGAAGGAAAAGATAAAACATCTGTTGATTTATTTTTATTTCTAAATTTTTTATTTAATTTTTTAATATTTTTATTGTTTGAGAGTAAAATTGTTAAGCTTACTTTATTTTTAATAAAGCTATATTTTTTAGGAAAAGCTTGCACCAAAGAATTAAAAAAAATATTGGGTTTCTTAATTTTTTTACTCCAAAGATTGCTCTCAGAAATTACATCGATGCTAATCATTTTCTTGATCTGAATACGCTTTTACAATCTTGGAGACTAGGGGATGTCTAACTACGTCGGTATGATCAAAGTCTACTACAGAAATTTCGTTTAAGTGTCCTAACAACTTTTTAGATCTATTTAATCCTGACATGTTCTTGTGAGGTAAATCGATTTGAGATGGATCACCATTTATAACAATTTTTGAATTTTCACCAATACGCGTTAGGAACATTTTAATTTGCGTATCTGTTGCATTTTGCGCTTCATCTAAAATTGCAAAAGAGTTTTTTAAAGTCCTACCTCTCATAAATGCCAAAGGCGCTATTTCAATATCACCAATCTCAATCATTCTTTGAATTTTTTCAAAGTCAAAAAGATCATAGAGAGAATCGTATAAAGGTCTTAGATAAGGATCTACTTTTTCTTTCATATCCCCTGGTAAAAAGCCCAATCTTTCACCAGCTTCTACTGCTGGCCTTGATAAAATAATTCTTTCTACCTTCTTATCAAGCAATAACGTTAGACCCACCGCAACAGCCAAAAATGTTTTGCCTGTTCCTGCAGGACCTGCTGATATAACGATATCACTTTGTCTTAAAGCTCTAACATATTCTTTTTGGTTTTCTGATCTTGGAATAACAGATTTTTTAGGAGTTTTAATTATGTCTGAAACATTTTTATTTTTTACTTTTTCTTCGATCATAAATTTATCTATTGAGGATATTATATCTTTGTTTTCTATACAGCCATTATTTATAAACTGGTTGGCTAAAAACTGAATAGCATTTTTTGTGATTTCATTTTGTTCTGGCGTTGATTTTATTAAAATAGAATTACCTCTAGAATATAGATTTGTATTGGTAATTTTTTCTAGTTTTTTTAGATTTTCATTAAATTCTCCAACCACACCCATTAACAAATCATTGTCTTGAAATATCACACTCAATGAATTATTATCAGAATATACAAATTTTAGAGTAGTATTAATTTTTTTAGAAGCTACGTTGTTCAAATTTTAAGCTACCTTCTGTTTATAGTTTTCTTTTAGTACACCAAATAAGCTATTTTGATTGCTATTAATTATTTCTATCTGCACAATTTTTCCTATACAGTTCGTTGTGCCATCAAAAATTACAGATGTCATATGTTCTGTTCTGCCAAATAATTTAATTCCATCTTTCATTTTATTTTCAACTAAAACATTAAGAGTTTTACCTTCTAAAGATTTATTTTTATTTACCTGATTTTCAAATAATTTTTTTTGGATTATTTCTAATCTTTCTTTTGATTTTTTTTTATCGACTAACTCAAGGTCGGCAGCGACTGTGCCTGGTCTTGGGCTGAATATAAAAGAATAAGAGTTGGTAAATCTTATTTTTTCAATTAACTCCATTGTGTATTGAAAATCATCATCACTTTCCTCTGGGTAGCCAATAATAAAATCACTTGAAAACTCTATATTGTGATTAATCTTTTTTAACTTTTCATAAATTATTAAATATTCTTCAATAGTATGTTTTCTATTCATTAGTTTTAAAATTTTGTTTGATCCACTCTGTACCGGCAGGTGTACTAAGGGCATTAATTTGGTTGATTTTTTATAAACATTTATTAAATCGTCAGTCATATCTTTGGGGTGAGATGTGGTATATCTAATTCTCTCCAGTTCTTTAAAGCTTTCTAGCTCTAATAATAAATCAGATAGTCTAAACTCTCTATCTGTATTTTTATAACTATATGCGTTAACATTTTGCCCCAAAAGAATAATTTCTTTAGCTCCACTTTGAACTATCTCTTTGGCCTCATTTATAATCTGATCAAATGGCCGAGAGTATTCAGGCCCACGCGTATATGGAACAACACAAAAATGACAAAACTTATCACATCCTTCTTGGATTGTTAAAAAAGAAGACACCTTGCTATCTTTGTTTTTAATTTTACTTAAATAATTAAATTTTGAAATCGTATCAAACTCTGTCTCTTCTTCTTTTTTCTTATTATCTATATGTTTTTGTATAGTGTCATTAATTTTATGGTATGACTGTGGGCCAATAACTATATCAATATATGGTTCCCTCTTTAACATCTCTTGATTTTCTGCTTGAGCTACACATCCTGCAACAATCACAATAGGCTTTTTTTTAGATCTAAAAATTTTTTTTACTCTGCCAATTTCATGATAAACTTTTTCTTTTGCCTTATCTCTTATGTGGCAAGTATTTAAAAGATAACAATTTGCATCTTCATAGTTATCTGTTTTTTCAAAACCTATTTGCTTTACCGTGTCAAATATACGATTAGAATCGTACTCATTCATCTGACAGCCAAAGGTTTTAATAAATATTTTTTTTAACATTAAGTTAGGGTTTTTTTTTAACCCCATATAATTCTAATTTATGATCCACTAATCGATAGCCATACTTGTCTGCAATTTTTTCTTGTAACTTTTCAATTTCCTCATCAACAAACTCTATAATTTCCCCTGACTTAACATCTATTAAGTGGTCATGATGGCCTTCATTTAACTCTTCGTAACGTGCTTTTCCTCCCTTAAACTCATGCTTTGCTAAAATTCCAGATTCTTCAAATAATTTTACTGTTCTGTAAACTGTTGCAATACTAATTTTTGAGTCAATTTTTGATACCCTATTATAAAGCTCATCTACATCAGGATGATCGTTTGACTCTGACATAATTTTAGCAATAATCTTTCTTTGATCTGTAAGCTTAACTCCTTTGGCTAAACACTTTTGTTCAATATTTTCTGACATAGTTAATTTTAACTTAAATAAATAGGATTAATCAAATTCTTTTTAATTTTATATTTTTCACACAATTGTGGTACATCTACATAATTATTGATCTCAGATTCTTTAAAATCTTCAAAACTGAAGCAATAATAGTCAATTTTTTTAGTTAAAAACAAAGCTTTAATTGTTGATAAGGAGTTTCTAATACCCGCAAAACTACCTGGTCCTCTATTAACATAAATAGCACTTATATCATCTAAAGAACTTTGATTATTTTTTAAAAATTCATTAATTAAGATCATCAATTTTTCAAAATTCATTTTACTATTTTCATAACTACAAGTATAAACATTTTCACTCATAATGAATGTTAAAAAAATTTTATTTCTAGCAGCATCTACTATTAAGTTATTCATTATAATATTATTATTTAACTCTAACTCTAAAGCAGAAGAAAAGAATATCAAATATTATTCTGATGATAAAGGTATTCTCTCATTAATGTACCATAGATTTGATGAAAATAAATACCCCTCCACCAATATTCAAATGGATGTTTTCAAAAAACAAATCAAAATAATTAAAAATTTAAAATACAATTTTTATGACCCTAAGGACCTGGAAAAAAATTTTCATACGCTAAAAATAGAGAAGAAAATACTTATCACTATAGATGATGCGTTCTCTTCATTTTATGAGGTTGCTTGGCCCTATTTAAAAAAAGAAAAGATTCCATTTATTCTTTTTGTTTCAACTGAATCTGTTGGAAAAAATGGATATATGACTTGGAATCAAATTAAAGAATTAGAAAAAGAGAATACTGTTCATATAGGTAATCATTCTCACACTCATAGCTATTTAGTGAGTTTAAAAAATGAAGACTTTATAAGTGACATTGACACCTCATCTTCAATCTTTAAAAATAAGTTAGGATATAATCCTATTTTTTTCTCTTATCCTTTTGGAGAATATAGTTCATTTATAAAAGAATATATTTCTAAAAATTTTAAGTTTTCTTTTGGTCAGCATTCTGGGGTAATTGATGTTAATAAAGATCCTTATGAACTGCCAAGGTTTCCAATTAATGAAAAATATGGAGATCTAAAAAGATTTGAATTTTTAATTAATCTTTATCCTTTGCAATATAAAGTTTTATATCCAAGTGAAAAATACTTAACAAATAATAATAATCCTCCAAAATTTCTAGTAGAATTTTTTGATGATCAGAAAAACATAAATAATATTAATTGTTTTTCTGATGAAGGAAACAAGTGGGAAAAGTCTAATACCTATTTTAATCAAGACACATTAAATTTAAATTTTAGAGAGAAGTTTAAATTTAGAAGAGGAAGAGTAAATTGTTCTCTTAATGATAATGGGGTGTGGAGATGGTTTGGAGTACAATTCTCCATCGAACAAAATTAAATTAAACTCTCTAAATTAATACTTGAAGGCAATAACTTTGCGTCATCAAAATCTCTTAAGTTATTTTGTTTGCTGTAAAATTTTAACATACGCTTTCCCAGTTTCTGCATATTTATCTAAATATTCACTAAGAATTATGCTGTCTAGTTTTTTTCCTTTATCTCTTAATTCAGCCCTCGCAACTCTAAATTCTTTGTAAGATGTGTGTGTATTCAAATTTCTTTGATAAGCTTTTACTGAGGCTTGTAGCACATTAAATTTCATTATTTTATGTGTGCTTTCATCATCAGCTTTCGAAGGTTTTATTCCCTTACCAGACCAGGTCCATTGACCAAATAGCGCGTTACCTTCTTGTGCAAACCTTGATGTACCCCAACCTGTTTCTTTTGCTGCTTGTGCAATTGCCATCGAGACTGGAACTTCATCTATTCTAATCTTTAATGTTGATAAATCTTTATTTAACACTCCATATTGTTTAAATTTTGAATTTAACCAAGTGTTTTCAGCTATTGTATTCTTGCTTTTGTTTAAAATACTGAAAAGTTTTTGTCTATCTAGTCTAATATTATTATTTTCTTTAATTACTAAAGGCAAAATAATTTGAATAAAAAAGTCTTTTCTTTTTTTTGTATTTTCTATTTTTTTAATCTCAGCTGGTAATAGTGTTAGTGAAATTGGTTTAACTAGTTTATTTTTTCTTACATCTTCCAAAGTATAATTCGTTGATTTAAACAATTCTTCAATTGTTGCTGCACTTAACCTAACTGAGTCAGCAGGTTTCTCATCAAATATCAAAATATCTTCAAACAAAAATTTTCTATTTATTGTCTTGTCTGTTTTGGTATCTTCGTTTTCTAATAATTTCGTTAAGTTATTTTTTGAATTGTTTTCAAAATCTTCAGAAATACGTGGTGTATTTTTTGTAAAATCAATAATTATTGGACTAATAAAAAAAAGAGATATTATTATCAAGCTAGACAAAAAAGTTCTAGATATGTTTTCAATATTATTTTTTTCTATTACAATTTTTTTGTGGCTTATTATAAAACCTTTTTTATTTAAATATTTTCTTATTTGATCAATTGTGAATGCTTTATTTTTCATAATTATATTGCAACAACCTCTTTTACCTCAGGCAAATAATGACACAAAAGGTTTTGGACTCCCTGTTTAAGTGTCATAGTTGAACTTGGGCATCCAGAACAACTTCCTTGTAATTCTACTTTGACAACTCCATCTTTAAACTCTTTAAATTTTATATCACCACCGTCTTTAGCAACAGCTGGTCTAATTTTTGTCTCTAGAATACTTATAATTTTTTTTTCAATTTCATTATGTTCTTCTTTTTTCTGCTCAAATAATTCATTTGCAATAACAAATTCTTTTCCAGTTGCGTAAAAGTCATTAATTAGCGAAATGACTATGTGCTTAATATCATCCCAAATTACATCTTCTTTTTTATTGATAGATAAAAAATCTGCACCCAGAAATACTCCTGTTACTCCATTGATGGATAAAAGATTTCTTACTAACTCGCTGTCTGTGTCGTCTTTTTTTGTTATTTCGAAAGAACCTCTATTAGATACATTTTTTCCCGGTAAAAACTTGAGTGAATTTGGATTAGGTGTTACTTCAGTTTGAATGAACATATTTTATATATAGTAGTAAATGTCGAAATTTAAACTAATTAATATATTTTATTAAAAACCCACCAATTCTTTCATTTCTTTAATTTTTTTTGAGGCAATTTTGTCTGCTTTATCAGATCCTTCTAATAAAATTGTATCTAAGTATTTTTCATCATTTAATAATTTTTTAATTTCCTTTGAAATTGGCTCAATTTTTTCAATCAATGCTTCTGATAATTTTTCTTTGAATTCAGAAAAATTTTTTCCACTAAATTCGCTTACGGAGATTTCTAAGTTTTGCTTTCTTAAGCTTGAATAAATTCCCAATAAATTTTCTGCTTCTGGCCTTTTAGCTAAATCTTTAGCTTGTTCGGGTAATGGTAATGGGTCAGTTTTTGCTTTTTTTATTTTATTTAATATTTCATCTTTATTATCTGTAAGATTAATTCTACTTAAATCTGATGGGTCTGATTTACTCATTTTTTTTATTCCATCTTTAAGACTCATTATTCTAGAAAATTGTTTTTGTATTAAGGGTTCTGGTGCTTTCAAAAAATCTGGTGTATTAAAATCATTATTAAATTTTTGTGCAATATCCCTACAGAGTTCTAAATGTTGTTTTTGATCATCCCCAACTGGAACATGAGTGGCATCATAGAGTAAAATATCTGCTGCCATTAAAACTGGATAGGAATAAAGACCAATGCTGGCTTTCTCTTTATCTTTCCCAGCTTTTTCTTTAAATTGTGTCATCCTATTAAGCCAACCTATTTTTGAAATACAGCTTAAAATCCATGCAGCTTCGGAATGTGCTGAAACCATTGATTGATTAAAGATTATACTTTGATCTGGATCAATTCCACATGCAATAAATGTAGCTGCCGTTTCTCTTATATTTTTTTTTAATTCTTTAGGGTCTTGTTTAACCGTTATTGCATGAAGATCTACGACACAAAAAATGCATTGATTTTCTTTTTCATTTTGAAGATTTACAAAATTCTTAATTGCACCAAGATAATTTCCTAGATGAAGGTTTCCTGTTGGTTGAACTCCTGAAAAAATTTTTTTACTCATGCTAGTAGTTTAAATTAATATCACTTCTTTTAAAAGCCTTGATTAAAATTGCAATCAAAAGATAAAATATTAATCCCAATATAACTGCACCAACTAGATAGATAGCTTTGAAGTTTGCTTGATATAGAAAATTGTCCCTAAAAAAATAAATTATATAATTAAAAAATAATCCCATTAATATTGAGGCTATTAAAATTTTAATAAACCTATCTATAAAAACCAAATTAAAGCTGAATAGGTTTTTTTTTTTTAAAAAAACAAATAGCAAAATGGCATTAAACCAAGATGATGTTGTCGTTGCTATTGGTATAATTAAAAACCCAATTTCTTTAAAAAAAATAATACTAATAAAAACATTCAACAAAACAGACATTAAAGAAATATAAAAAGGTATTTTTGTATTATGGCGTGCGAAAAAAAAAGCAGAAAAAACTTTAATAAGAGAAAATGCTGGTAATCCGATTGCAAAATAAAATAAAGCCTTTGCCGATTTTTTAATGCTTAATTCGTCAAATGAACCATATCCAAATAATGAAGAGATAATTTCTTCAGATGCGATGAGTAATGCTGTTGCTGCCGGTATACTTAAAAACAAGCTTAGCTCTAAAGCTTTATTTTGAATCAAATTTATTTTTTCTTTTTTTTGACTTTTAACATATTTAGACAGTTGAGGTAAAATAACTGTCCCAATTGCAATTCCAGCTATGGCTAAATTTATTTGATAAACTCTGTCTGCATAGTAAAGGTAGGAAACGGCACTAGCTTGAAACGATGCAATAATTGTACCTATTAAAATATTTATTTGAGTAACACCAGAAGAAAAAATACTAGGAAGTAACTTTTTAAAAAATACTTTAATTTTATTATCAATTTTAAATGAAAATTTTATTTTAGGAGAAAAGTACTTTTTTACGAAAAAATATAAAAAAACAAACTGTAAGACACCTGAGGCGGTTACTGCATAAGATAGGTAATATACCAATTCATCATTTAAAACTTTTCCAAATAATAAAACTCCAATTAAAAGAATATTTAAGATAATAGGTGTTGCTGATGCTATAGCAAATTTATTGTGTGTATTTAAAATAGCAGAAAAAAAAGATGCTAAACTTATAAACAATAAAAAAGGGAAGGTAATTCTTGTCAGAGTTATAGCTAATTCCATTTTTTGTAAATCCCCTTCAAACCCTGGTGCAATCAGAAATACAAATAATGGCATTAGTATTTCAATTACGATAACTAAAAAGAATAATCCTAAAATAAGTAAATTAAAAATATTGTTAGCAAAATTGTCTGACTGTTTTTTCTTGTTTAATAGGGAGGAATAGCTTGGCACAAATGCAGCATTAAAAGTTCCTTCTGAGAATAATCTTCTAAATGTATTGGGTATTCTAAATGCAACGAAGAAAGCATCAGCCAAAGGTCCTGCACCAAGAAACACTGCTATCAATATGTCTCTTACATAGCCTAACAATCTACTTATTATTGTAAAAAAGCTAAATGTGCCTGTTGACTTAATAAGGTTCATAAATCATATTAGTCATAAATTGGCTCCATTTGTATATCTAATTACCATAAATGAAAAAAACTAAAATAGAACATTATACTGATAAAGAAGCTTTGGATTTCCATACCCAGAATAAACCTGGAAAAATTGAGATAAATTCTTCAAAGCCAATGACAACTAAAAGAGATTTAGCATTAGCTTATTCTCCGGGTGTAGCCGTTCCGGTTCGGGCTATTTATGATAATCCAGAAACCGCCTACGATTACACTTCTAAAGGAAATCTAGTTGCAGTGATAAGTAATGGATCTGCAATTCTAGGTATGGGTAATTTAGGTGCATTAGCTTCAAAACCTGTGATGGAAGGAAAAGCAGTCTTGTTCAAAAGATTTGCAGATATAGACTCAATAGATTTAGAAATTGATTCCCAAGATGCAGACGAAATTATTAATAGTATTAAAAATTTTGCATGTAGCTTTGGTGGAATTAATTTAGAAGATATAGCTGCCCCTGATTGTTTTATTATTGAAGAAAAATTAAAAGAAATTTTAGATATCCCAGTTTTTCATGATGATCAACATGGTACAGCCATAATAACCACTGCAGCATTACTCAATGCTTTAGATATCAGTGGAAAATCAATAAAAGATATTAAGATTGTTGTTAATGGTGCTGGCGCTTCTGCAATTGCTTGTACAAACTTGTTTAAAAATAGTGGTGTTCCCAATGAAAATGTAACCATGCTCGATCGAAAGGGAGTAGTTTATAGGGGAAGAACAGAGGGCATGGACCAATGGAAGTCTGCTCATGCAATTGATACAAAAAATAGAACCTTGGAAGAAGCTATCAACGGTGCAGATGTATTCTTAGGATTGTCTGCAAAAGGAGCTTTAAAAAAAGAACTAGTAAAAACTATGGCAAAGAACCCAATAATTTTTGCTTGTGCTAATCCAGACCCAGAAATAACTCCTGAAGAAATAATGGAAGTTAGAAATGATGCTATTATAGCAACTGGAAGATCTGATTATCCTAATCAAGTAAATAACTTAATTGGTTTTCCATACATCTTCAGAGGAGCCTTGGATGTAAGGGCTACTACAATTAATGAAGAAA
>Ga0222661_1000397_pt1 | contig 17127 bp, 15 predicted proteins | sample AntAcemetagen551_FD_179851 | JGI IMG/M metagenome (GOLD analysis project Ga0222661, IMG submission 179851) | Saline water microbial communities from Ace Lake, Antarctica - #551 | ecosystem: Environmental > Aquatic > Non-marine Saline and Alkaline > Saline | place: Antarctica: Ace Lake...
TTTACACATAAAAAATTAACTATTGATAAAGAGAACAAAATGTGTACATTTAAAACAAGATTCGAATACTAATTATTTAATAAAAAAGGCATAAAATGACTAAAAACAACCTAAAAGTAGTTAAATCTACAAAAGCACAACAAGCAGAAGGCAGTGAAAAAAATAAAGCTTTAGAAGCGGCGATGAGCCAGATAACAGATAATTTTGGAAAAGGCTCAGTTATGAAGCTTGGCCAAAGAAGAGCAATGGATATTGAATCGGTATCAACGGGCTCTTTAAGTTTAGATGTGGCACTTGGAATAGGTGGATTACCGAAAGGAAGAGTTGTTGAAATCTATGGTCCAGAATCATCTGGAAAAACAACGCTAGCCCTACAAGTATTAGCTGAAGCTCAAAAAACAGGTGGTATATGTGCATTTATAGATGCGGAACATGCCTTAGATCCAATTTATGCAAAAAAACTTGGTGTAGACACTGAAGAATTATTAATTTCACAACCAGATACTGGTGAGCAAGCTTTGGAAATAGCTGATACATTAATTAAATCAGGATCTATTTCAGTAATAGTTGTTGATTCAGTTGCAGCATTAACTCCTAGAGCAGAGATTGAAGGAGAAATGGGAGACCACCACGTAGGACTTCAATCAAGATTAATGAGTCAGGCTTTAAGAAAATTAACAGGCTCAATTTCAAGCACAAACACTATGATGATTTTCATTAATCAAATTAGAATGAAAATCGGAGTTATGTTTGGAAGTCCAGAGACTACTTCAGGTGGAAATGCACTTAAATTCTACTCATCTGTTAGAATGGATATCAGAAGAATTGGTGCAATTAAAAATGGAGATGAGATCATTGGTAATTCAACAAGAGTTAAAGTGGTTAAAAATAAAGTAGCACCACCATTTAAAGTTGTTGAATTTGACCTAATGTATGGCAAAGGTATTAGTAAAGTAGGTGAATTAGTTGACCTTGGTGCTAAAGCTGACATTGTTGAAAAATCTGGAGCCTGGTATGCTTACAAAGGTGAAAAGATTGGTCAAGGTAGAGAGAATGCTAAAATTTATTTAGAGCAAAACCCTAAGGTTGCTGCAGAGATAGAAATGGCAATAAGGGAAAAAGCTGGAGTAATAGCAAAAAAAATTGAAGGAAATCCACTTGATCCAGAAAAAACAGCAAAAGATCAAATAGAAGATCCTAAGGTGGAAATCAAGACAGAAGAAACTCCACCAAAAAAGAATTAGTTAAAGTCATCTTTAATTATTAAAAGGCGCTTAATTTAAGCGCCTTTTTTCCCTACACTTATATAGACATCAAATAAAAAAGCTGTATTTTAAAAATATGGCTGACAAATCTTTAAATGAAATAAGAAATACATTTTTAGATTATTTTGAAAAAAATGATCATAAGATAGTTGAGTCTAGCAATTTAGTTCCAAATAACGATCCAACATTAATGTTTGCGAATTCTGGTATGGTACAGTTCAAAAATGTATTTACTGGATTAGAGAAAAGAGATTACATTAGAGCAACAACCTCACAAAAGTGTGTACGTGCAGGAGGAAAGCACAATGATCTTGAAAACGTAGGTTATACACCAAGACATCACACATTTTTTGAAATGCTTGGAAATTTCTCCTTTGGAGATTATTTTAAAGAAGAAGCAATTTCCTATGCATGGAATTTAATAACTAAAGAATTTGGAATTGATAAAAATCGGCTTTACGTAACAGTATATCATGATGATGAACAGGCTTTTAACTATTGGAAGAAAATAGCTGGTTTTAGTGATGATAGAATAATCAAAATAGCAACATCTGATAATTTTTGGTCTATGGGTGATACAGGTCCTTGTGGACCGTGCTCTGAAATTTTTTATGACCATGGAGATCATTTAGAAGGTGGATTACCTGGCACTAAAAATGAAGATGGTAACAGATTTATTGAGATATGGAATTTAGTATTCATGCAATACGAACAAATTTCAAAAGATAAAAGAATTGACCTTCCAAAACCATCTGTTGATACCGGTATGGGTCTTGAAAGAATTGCAGCATTGTTGCAAGGAACACACGACAACTATGAAACGGATCATTTTAAGAAATTAATACAATCAGCATCAGATTCATTAAATGTTAAAGTAGACAAAGCTAACCAATCTAGTTTTAGAGTAATAGCTGACCATTTACGTGCAAGCTCTTTTTTATTAGCAGAAGGAGTTTTGCCATTAAACGAAGGTAGAGGGTATGTACTTCGAAGAATTATGAGGCGTGGAATGAGGCATTCACACTTACTAGGCTCTAAGAAACCAATTTTCTATGATATTTTTAAAACCTTATTAGAAGAAATGTCTAATAATTATCCTGAACTAGAAAGAGCACAGTCATTAATAAAAGAAACTTTAAAAACTGAAGAAGAAAAATTTTTAGTTTTATTAGATAGAGGAATAAAAATATTAAATGAAGAACTAGACAAAGTAGAAAAAGTATTACCAGGTGAAGTTGCCTTCAAACTTTATGATACATTTGGCTTTCCATTAGATTTAACTGAAGATATTTTAAAAAATAAATCACTAACTGTTGATGGTAAAAAATTTGATTTGTTAATGAAAGAAAGTAAAGAGGTAGCAAAGAAAAATTGGAAAGGATCAGGTGATAGCTCAGTAGATCAAATATGGTTTGATATAAAGGATCGTTTAGGAGCAACTGATTTTTTAGGGTATGCCACTGATAAAGCAGATGGTGCAATAATTCTAATTCTCAAGAATAATAAAGAGGTCCAAGATCTTCAAAAAAACGATGAAGGAATTATAATTACAAATCAAACACCTTTTTATGGAGAATCTGGAGGACAAGTAGCTGATACAGGAACAATTTCTAATGAAAATTTTGAATTTGTGGTGTCAGATGTTCAAAAAAAGCTTGGAGACTTATTTGCACATTATGGAAAAGTTAAAAAAGGTTCAATCAAACTTAATGATAGTGTTGAATTAAAAATAGATACTCAAAGAAGAAACAATATTAGAGCCTACCATTCTGCCACTCATTTATTACACGAGTCTTTAAGAAGAGTTTTAGGTGAACATGTAACTCAAAAAGGATCGCTAGTTCAATCTGATCGATTGAGATTTGACTTTAGTCACATGAAATCTATTTCAGAAGAAGAGATTAAAAAAATTGAATTGCATGTTAATTCAATAATTCAAAAAAAATCTGATGTTAAAACAAGAATAATGACACCTAAAGAGGCTGTTGAGAATGGTGCCTTAGCTTTATTTGGAGAAAAATATGGTGAAGAGGTTAGAGTTTTATCTATGGGAGACGAGGAGGGTCAATTTTTTTCAACAGAATTATGTGGAGGAACACACGTTTTAAATACAATGGATATTGGAAAATTTAAGATAATAAGCCAATCATCTATAGCAGCTGGTGTAAGAAGAATTGAAGCCCTACGAGATACCCAATTAGAAGACTTTTTAAAAGACAAAGAAAATATATTTAATTTGTCAAATCAAAAGAATGAAGCAATAGTAAAAGAGCTAACTTCAAAAATTATTAAATTAGGTGGAAAACCTAATCTTCAAAATAACAACCAAGTATCCTTAATAAAAGACCTTAATAAACAATTTGATCAACTTTCAGTTGGTTCAATCTTAAAAAATAAAACAAAAAATAAAATTAATGATCAGGTTATTAATGGGATTAAGGTTAGGTTCCAAAATATCTTAGATTTGCCATTTAAAGATTTACGTAAGTTGATTGATGAGGGAAAAAAAGAAATTGGAGAAGGATTGGTAATAATTTATGCAATCAATGACAATAAAGTTGGCTTAGCCGTAGGTGTTACCAAAACATTAGAAAGTAAATTTGATGCTGTAAAAATTGTTAGAGCAGGTTCTGAGATTATTGGTGGTAAGGGTGGAGGTGGAAGAGCTGACTTTGCTCAAGCAGGCGGAACACTACCTGATAAAATTCAAGAATCTTTTGAAAATATTAAAAAATTAATTAATTAAGCTTTTTCTTAAGTTGGCCATCTAATGCATCTAAAAATTGATTAGTAGTTAGATAATTACTTGTTGGACTAATTAAGATTGCTAAGTCTTTTGTCATTGATCCATTTTCTACGCAATCTATACAAACTTTTTCTAATGTGGTTGAAAATTTAATTAAATCATCGTTATCATCTAATTTTCCTCTATGGGCTAAACCTCTAGTCCAAGCAAAAATTGAAGCAATGGGGTTGGTTGATGTTTCTTTTCCTTGTTGATGCATTCTATAATGTCTTGTGACAGTTCCATGAGCAGCCTCAGCTTCCATAGTTTTTCCATCAGGAGCAAGAAGAACACTTGTCATTAAACCTAACGATCCATATCCTTGAGCAACAGTATCTGACTGAACATCTCCATCATAATTTTTACATGCCCAAATATACTTTCCACTCCATTTCATAGCACAAGCAACCATGTCATCAATTAATCTATGTTCGTACGTAATATTAAGTTTTTCAAAATCTGTTTTAAATTCTTTATCAAAAATTTCTTGGAAGATATCTTTGAATCTACCATCATAAATTTTTAAGATAGTATTTTTTGTAGAAAGATAAACAGGCCATTTTTTAATTATACCATAATTAAAGCAAGATCTTGCGAAGTCTTCTATAGATTTATCCAAGTTGTACATTGATAAAGCAATTCCAGGCCCAGGAAAATTAAAGACTTCATATTTAATTTCATCACTACCATCTTCTGCGGTCCACTTAACTTCCATTTTTCCTTTTCCGGGTACCTTAAAGTCTGTTGCCCTATATTGGTCACCAAAAGCATGTCTTCCAATAATTAAAGGATCTGTCCAGGTAGGAACTAGTTTTGGAACATTTTTGCAAATTATAGGCTCTCTAAATACAGTTCCACCAAGAATGTTTCTAATAGTTCCATTTGGTGATCTCCACATTTTTTTTAATTTGAATTCTTCGACACGTGCCTCGTCTGGTGTAATAGTTGCACATTTAATGCCAACGTTATATTTCTTAATTGCCTTAGCTGAATCTATTGTTATTTGGTCTTCCGTATCATCCCGACTTTTCATGCCAAGATCATAGTACTTAATATCCAAATCTAAATATGGTAAAATCAGTTTACTTTTAATAAATTCCCAAATGACTCTAGTCATTTCGTCACCATCTAGTTCAACAACTGAATTTTTAACGTTTATTTTAGCCATAAATGAATAATATATATTAGTATTTGTAATTTAGTGCTTTATATACATATTAATAAAAAATTATCAAATATAAGCTTATGTTAGAAAAAATTTTCCCAAAAATTCATGCTGAAGGATATAAATTTTTAGCAATAGCTATTTTTATAACAATCTTTTTGTATTTCTTAAGCACTTTTTTAGGATTAATTGGTTTAGTGTTATCTATATGGGTTTATTATTTTTTTAGAGATCCAGAACGAATTTCAATAAATGATGATAATTATTTAACAAGCCCGGCAGACGGTGAAGTTTTAATGGTACATGAGGTGAATGGACCAAAGGAACTAGGTTTAGAAGGTAAAAAATTTACAAAGATTAGTATTTTTATGAACGTTTTTGATTGCCACGTTAATAGAACACCCTGTGAAGGAAAAATTTCAGAAATACTTTATAAACCGGGAAAATTTTTAAATGCTTCACTTGATAAAGCGAGTGAAGAAAATGAAAGAAACTATTACAAAATAATGAATAATCATGCTGAAGAAGTGATTGTTGTTCAGATTGCAGGTTTAATTGCTAGAAGAATTGTTTGTGAATCAACTAAGGATCAGCAACTTCAACAGGGCGAAAGAATTGGAATGATTAGATTTGGAAGTAGGGCAGATGTTTATTTTGAAAATTATGAAACATTGGTAAAAGTAGGACAAAAAACAATTGCTGGTGAAACACTATTAGCTAAAAGGTAGCTTATGGAAAAACCAAAAAATAATTTTAAAATAGTATCAGATAAAAAAGCTAGAATGCTTTTGCCTAATGCATTAACTTTAATTAACGTTTGCATTGGATTGAGCTCAATTAAATTTGCGTTAGATGCAAAATTTGAACTATCAATTATAGCTATTATTTTTGCAGCAATTTTTGATGCTTTAGATGGCAGAGTTGCAAGATTATTAAAAGGAACCTCATTAGTGGGAAAAGAATTAGACTCATTAGCAGATTTAATAAGCTTTGGTGTGGCTCCTGCATTTATAATGTATTTTTGGTCTTTAAATAACCTTGGTAAATTTGGTTGGTTGCTTACAATGATTTTTGTTATTTGTGTCGCTCTTAGACTTGCGCGCTTTAACGTAAACTCAAACTCAGAACCATCATGGAAAGACAATTACTTTGAAGGTGTACCCTCGCCAGCAGGTGGAATATTAGTATTAATGCCATTAATATTAAGTCTGAGTGAGGTTAATTTTATTAAAATAAATTATAATATTGTAGTACCAACATTTTTTATTTTGATCTCATTTTTATTGATCAGTAAAATTCCTACATTTGCATTTAAAAAAATCAGCATACCTCGTCGTATGACTGTTTTTGCATTGTTTGGAATAGTATTATTTTTTGGACTTTTATTAATATATACATTTAAAGTTTTGATCATTTGTGGGTTAATCTATATTTGTTTAATCCCGATTGGATATTTTAACTATCGAAAAGTTTATAAACAAAAAATTTTAAGTGGTGAAGGTCATGATCATGATGATCTTGAAGATATACTTTAGATGAAAAAAAATGTAATTGTATCTTTAGCTGATTCAAATTACTTTGAATTACTTAATGAATTAGTAGATTCCATTAAAAGTTTTGAAAAAAGCGAAGATATAGCAATCTGTATATTAGATGCTGGCTTATCGGAGGAACAAAAAAACATACTATCAAAAAAAGTCGATGAGATTAAATCAGCTGAATGGGATATTGATGTTCCTGCATTTAAAGTTAAGGGAAGAGAGTGGCTAAAGAGTCAGGTATCAAGAGCATTTTTACCAAAATATTTTCCTAATTATGAAAAATTTTTATGGATAGATTGTGATGCGTGGGTAGGTGATTGGAATTCAATAGAACTTTATTTTAAAGCTTGTGAAAATGGAAAATTAGGAATTACACAAACATTCACACCTGGATATAAAATAATGTCTAAGGTTAATTGGATATTTGGACAAGTAGCGGTTATTAAATCTCAAAATTTTAAACATGCGATAAAATCAAAAATTGGAATAAATAAAGCAAGAAAACTTGCTTTTGCACCCCACATTAATATTGGAGTATTTTCGTTAGAAAAAGATTCTGTAGGTTGGATTACATGGCAAAAAAATTTAGAACAAACATTAAAAGCTGGAAATATTTTTGGATCAGAACAATTAGCAATCAACATGTCTGTTTATATTGATGACTTAGAAACTGAATTTTTACCTCATAATTGTAACTGGATTGTTAGCAATCTTTTACCAAAATTTAATGAACAAGAAAAAAAATTTGTTGAACCTTACTTACCAAATCATAACCTGGGTATAATCCATCTTGCATCGGGTATTTGGGATGGTGATAGAGATATGAGGTTAGATAAAGAAGTAAAAATTAACATCAAAACTCTAGAAAATAAAATCTTATCAAAAAGCTTAAGGTTTGGTCATTAATTGAAAAAGAATAGAATTTCTAAAAATTGGATTAACAAACAAAAAAGAGATATTTATGTTAGACAGTCTCATGTTGATGGTTATAGAGCAAGATCAGCATATAAATTAATAGAAATTGATGAGAAATTTAAAATATTAAAAAATGGAATATCAGTAATAGATTTAGGCGCATCACCAGGTAGCTGGTCACAATATATAGCAAGAACTGTAAAAAGTGGGAGATTAGTTTCTATTGACATAAAAGGCATGGAAGAAATTGATAATACAATTCAAATCAAGGCCGATTTCACAGAGATAGATTCACAGAAAAAGATTAGGGGTTTTTTTAAATCAAAAGTTGATGTTGTCGTGTCTGATATGGCTGTTAATACAACGGGTATAAAGGATATTGATGCAATTTATACAGGCGAGTTAGCAATGGAAGCAATGAACTTTGCTAAGGAAATATTAGTCAAAGAAGGACGTTTTGTCTCTAAAATTTTCTTAGGTTCTTCTTTTAATGAGATAGTTGCCTTAGGTAAAAAAATTTTTAAAGAAGTTAAAGTATTTAAACCTAAAGCCAGTAGAAAAGAATCTAAAGAAAGTTTTATTATTTGCAAAATACTAAGATAGAGACTTTATTTTTAAAAAGAATCATATATAAATTATTATGGATCCTATAAAAGAAGCTCTAACCTTTGATGATGTCACAATGGCACCCAAATACTCGGAAGTTTTACCTTCTGAAGTTGATACGAGTACAAAATTATCATCTAATTTAACCTTAAAAATACCATTGTTATCTTCAGCAATGGACACAGTAACTGAGAGTAAAATGGCTATAGCCATAGCTAAAGCTGGAGGCATAGGCGTCATACATAGAAACCTGGACATAAAAAAACAAATTAAAGAAATTAAAAAAGTAAAAAAATTAAAATTATTAGTTGGAGCGGCTGTTGGAGCTGGTCCTTTAGAGCTTAAAAGAGCAGAAGCTATTTTAAAAGAAAAAGTAGATTTAATTGTAGTAGATACCGCACATGGACACAGTAAAAAAGTTGCAGAAATTATAAAAGTAATAAAAAAAACAAAAACAAATAAAACAACTTTATGTGCTGGAAATATAGCGACTGCTGAAGCTGCAAAATTTTTGATAAAATTGGGAGTAGACATTGTTAAAGTTGGGATTGGGCCAGGATCAATTTGTACGACTAGATTGGTTGCAGGTATTGGTGTGCCTCAGTTAAGTGCAATTCTAGAAGTTAAAAAAGGTGTAAAAAATGATAAAATAAAAATTATTTCAGATGGAGGAATTAAATATTCAGGGGATATAGCCAAAGCATTATCTGCTGGAGCAGATGCTGTGATGATAGGTTCTTTATTTGCAGGTAGTACAGAGACACCGGGTAAATTAATTAAAAAAAATGGAAAGTTATTTAAAAGTTTTAGAGGCATGGGGTCAGTAGGTGCAATGAATAAAGGATCAGCAGATAGATATTTCCAAAAAAAACAAAAGGATCTCTCAAAGTATGTGCCTGAAGGCGTAGAAGGTTTTGCAAAATACAAGGGTGGTGTCAAAAGTATAATTTACAAATTAATTGGTGGACTAAAATCATCTATGGGATACTTGGGTGCAAAGAAAGTGCCCAACCTTAAAAGCAAACCCAATTTTGTAAAAATAACAAAAGCTGGGTTTTATGAAAGCATGGTTCATAATGTCGATGAAGTAACAAAAGACAATAAATATTCATGATAAAAATGATTAAATTAATACCTATTTTATTTATAGTTCTCAATTTAATGAATTCTGTATTAGCAGAAAATACTTTTTTTGATGAAGGCAAAATAAAATATGATAAAAAAAAATATGAGGAATCAAAATTTTTATTTCAAAGAAGTATAGTCTTTAACCCTAAAGATCAGAACTCATACTTATATTTAGCTAAAATTTATAATTATGAAGACAATAAGGACGAAGAAGAAAAAAATATTAACACGGTACTTTTGCTGGATCCAAAAAATGAAGAAGCAAATTATTTGCTAATAGAAATAGAACTTAAAAAATCAAATTATTCAAAAGTTAAAGAATTAGCAGAAAATTTCTCTAAAATTTGTAATAAATTATGTGATAAAAAAACTGCAATTCTAGAATCTTTAAAAAATTTGGAACCTAAAAATGAGTCTTAGTAATAATTTAAGTAAAATCTTAATAATAGATTTTGGATCTCAATTCACACAACTAATTGCTAGAAGAATAAGAGAATTTGGTGTTTTTTCAGAAATTATTAGTCATAAAAAAATTAATATTAGTAAAATCATTAAAGAAAACATAGGAGGGGTAATTCTTTCAGGTGGCCCTCTTAATGTTTATGAAAATGATAAATTTAAATTTGATAGGAAAATTTTAAAATTAGGACTGCCCGTTCTTGGTATCTGTTTTGGGCATCAAATATTATCAAAAGAATTAGGTGGAAAAGTTAAAAAGTCAAAACATAGAGAGTTTGGACTTGCAACAATAACCAAAGTTTCAAATAGCATTTTAACAAAAAATTTTTTTAATAAAGCTAATATTAATAATGTTTGGATGAGTCATGCTGACCAAGTGTCTAAAATGCCGAAAGGTTTTAAAGTTGTGGCATCAACAAAAAATTCAAAATTAACTATAATTGAAAATTCTAAAGATAACTTTTATGGTGTACAGTTTCATCCAGAAGTTACACACACACATAAAGGAAAAATTCTATTACATAATTTTATTTTTCTTATATGTAAAATTAAAAAAAATTGGTCCTCTAAAGATCAAAAATTGACATTAATAAAAGAAATCAAAAATCAGGTTGGTAACAACAAAGTAATTTGTGGGCTATCAGGTGGAGTTGATAGTAGTGTGGTTGCACAACTTTTGAGTAAAGCAATTGGAAAAAACTTAACGTGTATATTCGTTAATAATGGTCTTTTAAGAAAAAATGAAGAAACACAAGTAGTCAAAACATTTAAAAAAAAATTAAAGATGAATTTAATTTATGTCAATGCTGAAAAAGAATTTATTAAAAAATTAACTAACGTTTCTGATCCTGAAAAAAAAAGAAAAATAATTGGCAACTTATTCATTAAAATATTTGAAAGATATGCAAAAAAGATTAAAAATGTAAAATTTCTTGCACAAGGTACTCTTTATCCTGACTTGATTGAAAGTAAATCTGTAACTGGCAGTCAAACATCAAAAATAAAATCACATCATAATGTAGGTGGTCTACCCAAACGAATGAAATTAAAACTAGTTGAACCACTTAAATTTTTATTTAAAGATGAGGTTAGAAAATTAGGCCTAGAGCTTAATTTATCAAAAGATATAATATCTAGACATCCATTTCCAGGACCTGGGTTAGCAATAAGAATGCCAGGTGTTATAACTAATGAAAAAATAAAAATTTTAAAAGAAGCAGATTTTTATTTCATTAAAGCTTTAAGAGATCACGGATTATACCATAAAATTTGGCAAGCTTATGCTGCATTACTTCCAGTTAAAACGGTAGGTGTCATGGGAGACAATAGAACCTACGAGCATATTTGTTTATTGAGAGCCATTACCTCTGAGGATGGGATGACAGCTGATTTCTTTAATTTTCCTAAAGGATTTATGCAATCAATCTCAAACCAGATTATTAATAATATTAGAGGAATTAATAGAGTAGTTTATGATGTTACCTCAAAGCCACCGAGTACCATTGAATTAGAGTAATTTCACTATAGAATATAAGGTATTATGAAATATATTATACTTGGAGCTGCAGTAGCTTGGGCTATGTACATTGGTGATAAATATATTTTCTAATGAATAAAAACCTTTGGCTATTAATTTTAAGCCAAATCTTTGCTTTTACTGCAGCGCCTGTAACAGTTTTTTTAAGTGGAATAATTGGTTCAAAATTTAGTCCAATAAAATCTTTAGCCACTTTACCAATGGCTTTATCAATCGTGGGTATAGCAATTTTTGCAATTTTTGCTGCAAAGGTTATGAGTATAATTGGTCGTAGAGCAGGCTTTATGTTTGCATCTATTGGAAGTTCAATATCTTCATTACTCGCCGCTTATTCAATAATTATAGAAAGCTTTATTTTATTTAATTTTTCATGTTTTTTATTAGGGGCTGGAGTAGCTTTTAGTCATCAATATCGTTTTGCGGCAGTTGAAACAGTAAAAAAAGATATGGCGCCGAAAGCGATATCAATAATATTATTAGCCGGGATAGGATCGGCTTTTATTGGGCCAAATGTTGCTAACATAACAAAAGAATTTATTGCCAAACATTTATATGCTGGATCATACATTGCACTTGCAGTTTTAACTCTTATATCTACAATTTTTTTAATATTTTATAAGGATGGACATCAATCAAATAAAATTACAAAAAAAACTACACGAAGTTATTCAGAATTAGTTTCTCAACCAAGATTTTTACAAGCTTTAATCGCTTCTGCATTTGCTTATGCTGTAATGTCATTTTTAATGACTGCAACACCAATAAGTATGCATGTGATGGAAAAAATAAGTTTAACTAAAACAGGACTTGTAATTCAATTACATATAGCAGCAATGTTTTTACCATCAATAGTTACAGGTAATTTAATAAAAAAATTTGGTCATAGTAAAATAATGTATGGAGGTGTGGTTTTATTTTCAATAACAATTTTGACTAGCCTTTTTGAGCAAAATTTAACAAATTATTTAATAGCTTTAGTTTTTTTAGGGTTTGGTTGGAACTTTTTATTTATATCTGGAACAAGCTTATTAGTTCTGTCCTATAGAGAAAATGAAAAGTTTAAAGCACAGGGCTTTAATGACTTGATAGTTTATTCTATTCAAGCAATTGCAAGTTTATCTGCAGGAGTTTTTTTAACTTTAACAAGTTGGAAAACAATGAATTTAGTTTGTATAATTTTTTTAGTTTTAATTATTTTATCAACATTAAGAGCTGATTTGAAAAAGAGAAATTGAAATGGATTTTTTATCCTATCTTCAGCTCAGTTTTTTAGAAATTTATTTCATAGTATTCACAGTATTTATTGCATCTATTATAAGAGGATTTAATGGCTTTGGTTTTTCAGCCACATGCATCTCTGGTTTTTCTTTTATTCTTCCAGCAATTGAAATAGTTCCAATTATCTTAATACTTGAGGTAATAATTAGTATTTTTATGGTTCCATATATATTGAATAAAATAGACTGGAATTTTGTTTTAAAGCTAATATTAGGAATAATTATTGGCTCTCCTATTGGTGTTTATTTACTAAAATATTTACCTCCAGATGTAACACACCTATCTGTTTGTGTGTTAATAATATTTTTTTCATTTTTATTAATGCAAGGTTACTTAAACAAAAAAATTAATAATAATTATGGAAAATTTTTTACAGGAATAATTTCTGGAATATTAAATGGATTAACTACATTAGGAGGAATGCCTGTTGCGCTATTTTTATTAGTCACAAGTATTCAACCTGCAATAATTAGAGGTTCTTTAGCAGCATTATTTTTTTTAACAGACACCTATGCCTTTGCTCTTAGTTTCTTTGCTGGAATTGTAGATATGACAACAATTTATAGGACGCTTCCATTGATCATTATTTTACCAATAGGTGTTTATATGGGTGATAAATTTTTTGTTAAAAGCAAAGAAGAAACTTATAGAAAGGTTGTTTTTTATTTTCTTATATTTATATCAATATTTGGTTTTTTTAGGGTTATTAGTAATTTTTAAATAAAAAAAACCCCCAGCAATTTTCACTGCTAGGGGTTTTTAAAGCTAAAATATTAATTATCTTTGTTTTTTATTTTTAAATTTTCCACCTTTGATTTCTTTTTCTAAGAAAGAACCTTCAGCTTCACCTACATCAGTAAAAGCAACTCCAGTTGCTCCTTCGTAGTCAATCTTTTTACCTTTAGCCAATAAATCTAAACCTTTTTTAAGTTCACCTGGATAAATTTTAGTTCCAGGACCGTTAGCAACATCCATTACATTTTTAGCAATAGAAGCTCTATCAGCTGATCCACCTGCTTGCATCGCAAGAACGATTAAAGCTGCCGCATCATAAGATTCACCAGTGTAAGGTCCAGACGAGTCAATTCCAGCGGCTTTTGCAACAGTTGCAAAAGTACCTGCTGTTTTTTTATCCATTGAACCAGGCATCGAACCAAAAGATTTATTTAAGTCTTTTCCAAAAGCTTCAGTTAACGAGTCACCGATCATACCATCAGATAAAATAAATTTATCAAATGCACCAGAGTCTAAAGAACCTTGTATAATTCCTTTTCCACCTTGGTCTAGGTAACCAATCACAGCTACTGCATCGCCACCTGCTGCAGCTAAAGTAGCTACTTCAGATGAGTAATCAGCTTTTCCATCTTCGTGAGCAGATACAATTGTTACTTCAATGCCATGAGCTTTTACAGCTGCCGCATAAACATCAGCTAAACCTTTTCCATAGTCATTATTTGTGTAAGTAATAGCAACACTCTTAACTCTTCTGTCTTTAGTAATGTCAGCTAAAATTTGTCCACCTCTAGCATCAGAGGGAGCTGTTCTAAAAAAGAACCCTTTATCATCTAAAGCCGTAAGTCCTGGTGATGTCGCTGAGGGTGAGATCATTACCACACCATTTGGCACAGCAACGTTTGATGCAATAGCACCAGTTACACCTGAACAATCAGCACCCATAATAGCTGCTACACCTTGTGAAATAACACCTTCAGCTGCAGCTGTTGCTGCTGCTGAATCAACACAAGTTGAGTCTGCTCTTACTACAGTAATAGTTTCTCCACCTAATAGCGAACCTGAGTCAGATGCTTCTTTAAAAGCAAGTTCTGCAGATGCAGCCATAGCTGGTGTTAGAGATTCAATAGGACCAGTAAATCCTAAAATAATTCCCATCTTAACTTCTGCGAATGTATTCGTTGTAAAAGTTGAAACGAATATAAATGCAGCAATAAGTAGTTTTTTCATTATTTTCCTCTTTAATTGTTAACAATTTATAAAAAAGAAATTAAAGCTTATTTGAAAAAATTTTCAACAGGTCATTTATCTTATTTTTTGAAGCTGATAGACAGAAATGATCACTATTGTCCCGCCAATAGCACTAAGTAATGTGGGAATCTCACCAAAAATCAAGAAAGTTAAAATTAGACCAAATATTGGAAACAAAGAATAGAAGGGCATAACCTTATTAACTGAATAAAATTTATAAAGATAAAACATAGAAGTATGAGCAATTACTGAGACCATTATTCCATTATGAAGTAATAGGAGCCAAGTATTAATGTCTATGTCCATTAAATGATCGACTGTATTCCCTTCAGAAAAAATTGAAAATAATAAGATAGTTATAAAGCCCGTAAATCCCATAATCATATTTGTAAATTTTACATCAATTTCCTTTATGTATCTCGAGAACACATTTGCAATTCCATAAAAAAAAGCTGAAACACTGCATAAAAAAATTGCATAAATTTCTCCTTTTAAATTTGGATCGTATCCGATTAGAAAAATTCCAAAAAAAGAAACCAATATTAATAACCACTGTTTTGTACTAACTTTTTCACCAAGAAAAATTGAACTAGCAAGAAGTGCAAATGGTATTGCAAGTTGTGCACCTATAATAATTGGAGCAACGAATGTTGCTTCGCCTAATGATAAATTTAAAAAAAATATAACTCCAAAACCCATAGTTAAAGAAAAACCAGCCAAAGGAAGAAAATATTTTTTATTAGGAACTTTAAATTTACAAAATGGAAGAAGGCAAATAAAAAGTATAAGCATTCTTAAAGATCCAGCTAGCATTGGTGGTAGGGATGTATTTAAAGCAAGTTTATTAACTGGATATGAGCTTCCAAAAATAAACATAATAAATAAAACTAAAAAGTAATGTCGTGCAGTCAAACAATTAACCCATAGTGAATGGGTCAGTCATCGGTTTTTCCGAAGAATTATACCATGTTGTTTTTATTCTTGTATATTCTTTAATAGATTCAATCCCAGCTTCTTTACCGTAGCCACTATCTTTAATTCCACCAAATGGTGCCATAGGTGAAATTAACCTATAAGTATTTACAAAAACTATTCCTGCTCTTACCGCCTTAGAAACTCTCATACCTCTGCCAAGGTTTGAGGTGTAAACCCCAGAAGATAAACCATATTTATTATCATTCATTTGTTTAATTGCTTCTTCTTCAGTGTCAAATTTCATCACAGATAATACGGGGCCAAATAATTCATTTTCTGCTGTAGGTAAGTTGTGATTTTTACATTCAATTATTGTTGCAGGAAAATAATAGCCTTTATTAGATATATTTGATCTTTTTCCTCCACATCTAATTTTTCCACCTTGTTCAATAGTAGCTTTAATATTTCTTTCAATATTTTCTAATTGTTTGAAACTATTTAAAGGACCCATTTGAGTATCTTTATCCATCGGGGTGCCTAGTTTTATCTTTTCAGCTTTTGTGACTAACTTATCTAAAAATTCATCATAAATTTTTGATTGAATATAAAGTCTTGATCCCGCAATACAGCTTTGACCACTTGCACCAAAGATGCCAGCAGTAATTCCATTAAGTGCATTCTCTTGTTCAGCATCATTAAATACTACAACAGGACTTTTTCCACCTAGTTCTAAACTTACTTGTGATAAATTTTCAGCTGAATTTTTTACAATATGTTTGGCAGTTTCTGGACCGCCTGTGAATGCAATTCTCTCCACAAGGTCATGTGTAGTTAGAGCTTTACCACAAGGCTCACCTAAACCAGTGATTATATTAACTACTCCTTTTGGAATTCCTGATTTTTCAACTAATTTTGCAAATTCCAACAAAGTTACAGGCGCAAGTTCGGATGCTTTTATTACAACGGTATTTCCCATGGCTAATGCAGGGGCAAGTTTAACAGCTGTTAATAACATCTGGGAGTTCCACGGAATGATTGCAGCAACCACACCAATAGGTATTCTAGTGGTTGTTACTTGCATGTCCGGTTTATCAATTGGTACGACTGTTCCTTCAACTTTATCAGCAAGACCTGCAAAGTAATCATAGTATTCAGCAATATAATTAGCTTGTGTTTTAGTTTCTCTAAAAATTTTTCCTGTATCAATAGTTTCTATAGTTCCAAGATGTTCAGCATTCTCTCTCAGCAAGTTTGCTAGAGATCTTAAATATTTAGCTCTATCTCTTGGATGTAAATTAGACCAGGAGTTATCAAAAGCTTTTTGTGCAGCTTTAACTGCTTTATCTACATCTTTTGCATCTGCTTCAGGTACAGTTGCCCAAACTTCATTATTCTCTGGGTTTAAAGTTTCAATAGTTTTACCAGACTTAGACTCAACCCATTGACCGTCTATGTACATTTTAAAGTTTTGAATTTTTGTCATTTAATTATTAATAAAATTTTTAAGATTTATATTAACATCATCTGCGCACTCTATACTACAAAGATGT
>Ga0222661_1000410_pt1 | contig 16794 bp, 24 predicted proteins | sample AntAcemetagen551_FD_179851 | JGI IMG/M metagenome (GOLD analysis project Ga0222661, IMG submission 179851) | Saline water microbial communities from Ace Lake, Antarctica - #551 | ecosystem: Environmental > Aquatic > Non-marine Saline and Alkaline > Saline | place: Antarctica: Ace Lake...
CAATTTCACCTAATTTGAGTGTTGCTGGGGCGGTTGTACCCGAACTTCTTTTTATCTGTATTACTGTTGCCATCTAAAACTCCTAAAATGCTCCTGCGTTTAAGGTCAATGTACCTGTTGTAGTAGAAATTTCCGTTCTTGTTACAAACTTTGCGTCACTTGACCTATATTGTAATATAGCACCATCTTCTAAAGATGTTGTATCAACATCTCCCAACAATTTTAATTGAAGAGAGTTGTTAGCTGCCGCCTGAGCAGATGGTAAGGATACCGAAACTTGTTGCGGTCCTTGTGATGTATTTACATTTATTTTAGCTGTGATATCAGGCATTTTTTCTCTCCGTATGTATATTTATAACAAAAAAGAGTTGAATTAAATAGATACTTGTGGTCTAACTGTAATAATACCTTCAATAACTCTTGTAACATTACTACTAGAAGTTTGTGTAATCTCCAAATCATACACATATCTCTCTGCGTCCAGGCCTGCTGAAACAGTAGATGATAATGATAGTGTGACAACACCTGTTGTGGCGTCAGCGGCTATCGTTGTGGTTATTGTTGTTCTAGTTCGAGTAGACGAATATCCTTTGGCCATTTTAGCTTCAGCCGTATAACCTGTAAGGTCAAATGGATTATTGTTTGCGTCTTTGACGGTCACATCTGAGGTAAATGATGTTCCTTGGTCTAATGTTAAGTTTGCTATTGCGGCCATCTATTATTTCTCTTCTGGTATTTCTTTTTTTACTAATTCTGCAATTCTTTTATTATAATGTGTTGTTAAGACATCAATCTTTTCAAGCTCTAAGGTGTGTCTAATCTTTGATAACTGAATTTCTTGTCTTACCGTTAAGTAATTCTGCAATTCAGGACTCAATTTTGCGACATCAAACTCTTTGCCATCAATCATTACTGTATTCATAATTATCTCCTATTATACTATTTATACTATTTATAAAGCGTTATTGAACATAGGCTCTAAAAATAACTCTTTCGCCTGATTCGTATTTAAATGGTGTCCTTCTATGCAATAGTGTAAAGTTATTTGCAATAACTAATCTGTTTGTTTTCCATTTTACTTCCTGTATCTCATTTGACAGGACTGCATTTTCTAATTCTCTATATATATCATCATCAAGATTGGCCATTTCATTCCAACGAGTAAAGTATCCTTGTTTGTCTTTACCTATAATTTCTTTTTCACCTTTATATATTCTTCTTAAATATAGTCTTTGGTCTAGTTTAGTGTCGAACTTATAAAATCTACCTTCATTAATAGGTTTTTTAAAATTGAAAGTACATTTAAGACCCTCATATTTTTTACCCAATTCATCTGAAATCCTAGATGAAATATATTGAGTAGTCGGACATTTATCAGAAGCTATCTTACACCATAATGCTTGATAGTTTGGTTGATTTTTAGTTTGTAGACCATCTTGGTGCCATAACTGATTTGGTATGTCGTTAGTTTCTTTAGAAGTTATTTCCGGCAAATCAATCATATCTTTGACCGTACCATACTTTTGCATATATTGTTTAGCAATATCTAAACTTTTTATGTTATCTATGATTTCAATATCTCGCATATTTCTTGTTGAACTCCGTTAACATCATGTTTACCTTCAAGTTGATTATAAGACCAACCTTCTGGTAAATATTGTTTTGCATATTCTATTGTTAATGCCATTGTTTTACCTGGTCGTTTATACAATTCTGTAGACCAAAATAGTTTAGTATATCCTAGTTTATCTGCAATTTTTATTTGATAAGGCGCCAGATACTTCCAAGGATATCTCACTCTTTCACTTCTTACTTTATATTGTCTATATTCTGGTGTAATATAACATCTACTATTTACTCTAGCAGTGTCATCTTTCCACTTTTGTAATCCACTAAACCCTACTAACTGACCGTCATCATATAATAAACAAAAACAAATCATCTGATTTAACTTTAATTGTTTCAAGGTGTAGTTAACTTTTAATTTATCATTACCTTTAGCAATATCATCTATTAACCATTCGGGTGGTTTGCCTTCAATTATTTTAAACATCTTTCAATTATCCATCCTGAAATATCATACTCACTTAATTTTATTTTATTAGGATTTTTATGATGAATATTATGGTGACCTTCACCAGCAGACAATAAGTTAATAAAATAATTTGTTACCGGTTTTTTATTCTTATGTCCTAACGCATTGAATAACCCATAACTAATAAAACCTAATACTAAAGGTGATAATACAAATATAAAAAATATTTGAAAACTAATTAGTAATGTAACTACTGCCGTGGCAATATGTAATTTTAACCAATGATTATGAAAGAACATTATTCTAGGATTTTTATATAAATCTCTCACATAAGGCCTATCTATTTTTTTAACTTGCCAATTATTTAAAAGAACATTCCAAAAACCTTTGTGTGCTGGTGAGTGTGGGTCATTATTCGTATCTGAATATCTATGATGAATTCTATGAGCGCCAATCCAACCTAATGGTGACCTAGAGAACGCTAACATTGACAAAAACAATGAAACAGTTTCAAATACTTTTGTTGTTTTAAATTGTCTGTGTGCAAAGTATCTATGTAGACCAATAGACAGCCCAAATATAGCAATCAATTGATACCATAAAAAACCTAGTATCAGCATAATAAAAGTTGACATTTAACCCTCTTGGGTTTCTATTACTATATTATTAGTTTCACAATACGATTTTCTCAATTCTCTACTAGTGAATGATACATCTTCATCTAAAAACCCACTAAGTGTGGCTTGGTCTTTAAATACAAATGTCATAGTTTTCTCTAAACCATTTTCAGACAATTCATTTAGATTGTAACTCTCAATGTTACCTGAAGTTTTTAACTCATCCAATCGAGTAACAATATCATCTCCTGGTGTGAAAAAATCAACATCAGAATCAGGTCTCGTTTGTTTTACTTTTGTTTCTATACTCATATGTCTATTTATACTCCTTTAACAAATAGTTTTTCATCAACAATCTCCTTTATAGGTTTGCCAAAATACTCGTTTTTGTTATATGTGTCACTATGTTTATCATATTTTAACCAAGGTGTTACGCCTACGATTACATTTATACGAGGTTCTTTTGTTGTGACCTTTCTGACTATTGTAGGTCGGTGTCGTATTTTAGTATTCCAAAGATACGCATTACCTGTTTCTAGTGTATATGTTTTATTATTATATTGCATAACATATTCATCACTTGTTTGTAATGGTATGTTTATCCTTAATAATTGACTTGTTGGTTCATCTACATGCCAACCTCTATCGTCATTTGGTTCTTCATCATATCCAAATATAAAACCTACTCGACTTCTACAAACATGAAAATTAAATCTATCTAAAAAGAATCCTAAGTGTTTATCAATAAGTTTATCTCTTTTTCTAAATCCAAATGTATCATAATAAGTGTCTTTAATTTGTGTGTGGTCACCAATACCCTTTTGTTGACTATAAACTTGACTTAACATTTTTGACCCAAAAACTTGATGATGTATATTTTCAGTCTTATCAACAAATGTAGGATTGTGTGTTAAACCAAATCCTTTATATGTTTCGTTAGTGCCGTGTTTTGTTCGCCAACCTTGTAAGTCTATTTCATTTGTTATTTGATTAACACCATTTAATATTTCTTCAGCTGTTGGTAGACCTAATTCTTCTAGTGTAAATTCAGTCCATCCAAAGTCTTGTTGTATGTCATCATAACCCTCAAAATAACTTTTTACTTTATTTAGAACAATCATACTATGACTATTCTATGCATAAGTCTTTTGTCCATATGTTCAAATTCATGTCTTTTGTGAATTGTTAACCATTGTTCACTCACAACTAAATCGCCATCTTCCCAATGGTGGTCATATCTGTACTTATCTTGTAAGATATGATTTTTTAGATGTTCAAAAAGGTCGTCTGGAAACCCACCTAAAATTTGATTAAAGGGAAAATATAATCCTGTTTGACCCGCTTCATTAGTTTGAACTAAATCCCATTCTAATTCTGTATTATGATGGTCTTTAAAAAATTCATCTATTGTATAATTGCCAGATTTAAAACCACATGTAAACTTTACTTCCCTACATCTGGATTTTGTACCTTCGTCTAAATCATTGTAAGCAGCTCTATTATCAATCCAAGATGTAACAGAACCTTTACTACCTTCTACAGCATAAATCCAAACAATACTTGCTCTATTAGCATTACTAGGTTTGTTAGCATGCCAGTCCAAGGTCTCTTTTGTTCCAAATAATGCACCGTGTGTAACATTGGATATTCCGTCTAAAGGACCTTTAAATGCGGATTGTTGTTTGTGTTCTCGTTCAGTAACAGGTTTCTTTACTTCTCCTAAAGATTCTGCTAACTGTATTTCTTTTTCTGGAGATATTTGGCCTAATTTTTCTATACATATTAAATCAGTAAAAACTTTTTTTCTAGTTATATTCATAAAATCACCTCTGTCCTTATTTATATAAATACCTATATGAGTATAAAAGACCTATTTAAAAAACGATATCAGGTCAGAAAATATGACCCCGATAAAATACCAGATAAAAAATTAATCGAAGAATTAATCAATGATACTTTTGATGTGGTAGCTTCAAAGCAAAGTCTGGTTCCTTATAAAATACATATATTAGGACCTGAACAAACTTATTACAAAAAGAAACTATATGAACTATCATCTGGTCTTGGAGGGGGTAAACAAAATTTCAATATTTTGGCACCATATGTTTTATTATTTACCTTTAGACATATTACTAATCCAAGTCCATCTGTTGTTAAAAAAATAGCTAGAGGTGACAAATATCCAAGTTGTGATATTGAAAAATATAAAGGTCAAAAAAGTCAAGTCGGTATAGAAATAGGTATGTTTTCAAAAATTCTTACTGCTCTATGTTTAGAAAAAGAACTGCATGTTTCTTACCTTTTATGTTTTCCAACATTTAGACCAGAAAAAGAAGGTTGGCAAAAGATAAACTTTTTAAAAGACCCTTTGTTGTTTAGTATGCAAATAGGACATAAGTTAAACAATAGATACAAAAAACCAATAGACGAACATAAACCCAAAAAGAGTGATGTAATTAACTGGATATAAAATGAATATAGTATGTACAGGTAAACCTGGTGATGGATTATTAAGATATAGTTATGAACATTGTTGTTACTTAAATAACATAGGTATAAAATGTCGTGTTATCATTGTACCTCATCCTGATTTTACAAAAGAAGATTATACAAAATCTCTTAAAGACCAATATAAGACTTATGAAAATGTGGTGTTTGACGATTATACGCCAACCTCTAGTGAAATAACATTTGTTCTAGGTAGAAGTATGATTACTTTACCATACCTAGATAGACACAAATATACAAAAAACCAACTTTTAACTCTACACCTATTATTCAAAAATAATATAGTAGCAGTTTATTCAGAAAACCATCCTAAAGATTACCCGTTAGCATTAGAGTATTTTAAACCTAAAAAGGTTTATGACTTATGTGACCATGATGTTTATCCAAATGGTGTCGGCATACAGTACGAAAAGATAATTAACTTTGGAGCATATAAACATATCAAAGATGAGATACGACATAAGCATTTATTCTTAGGTACAAATGAAATATATTACAAAGAGATTGAAAAACATATTGACAAATATCCAGACCACGGTATTGTAACTTATAATGCAAAATGGATTAATCCTAAACTAAACAATCTATTTGCACCTATTGAAAATATATTAGGTAAGTTTGAAACTTATGTATATACAAAACCTAATTTTGACCCAGCGCCTAGATTATTTGTAGAGTTTAAATGGCTAGGTAAAAATGTAGAGTATTTAAGAGATAAGAACATGCAAGATGGTGGACCTGTGTATTGGAACCGACCAACACCTACGGACCAGATATATAAAAACAACCTAAATATACTTGTGAAGTTAATTGGAGATATAAATGAGAAGTCTTGATTTTTTTAAACGAAGAGGTATGAACATTGATATCGGTTTTAGATGTGCCTTAGAATGTCCTAGGTGTGCCAGATGGCGACACTATAGAAAATACGGTAACAAAGTGCCTGGTTATGATATCACCATGAAAGAATATTTGAAAGTTGTAGACTGGTGTTATAAACACATTAATTTTAGTGGTCAATATTCAGACCCAATTCATCACCCATTATTAATAGATTTCTTAAAAGTTAATTATGAAAGAAATATTGAAACGAGTGTACATAATGCCTCATCTGCTAAGTCTAAAGAATGGTATATAAAAGCATTCAAAGCAAATCCTAATGCACGGTGGATATTTGGTATAGATGGTATGCCTGAAGAAAGTCACATATACAGAATAAATCAAAAAGGCCAAAAATTATATGACATTATGTTAGAAGCTAAAAAACATTTGAATAGAACTCCAGTATGGCAATATATAATTTTTAGTTACAATGAACACAATTTAGATAAAGCTATGGAGAAAGCTAAAAAAGACGGTGTTGTTTTTATGTATTTGCAATCATCAAGATGGGATTCAGATGATGATGAATTAATGCCAAAGAATAAAAAATATAAAATGAGTAAAAAATAATGAGCCAAGAAATAAAACTTGAAAAGATAAAACTAAAACCAAAGTGTTTAACAGGTGAAATGCAGTTAGCCTATACAAATAGAGGTCATTTAATACCTTGTTGTTATTGCGACACTCAAAAAACTATGGCGGATCCTGAATTTAAAAAACTATTAGCTGTAAGTAAAGTTAGTGAGGTTAATGATATTGAAGAAATTATTTACTCTAAAGAGTGGATGGATTTTGAAGAAAATTTAAGAAATGATAAAGGACCTTGGGCATGTATAAACACATGTCAAGTAAGACCAGATGAAGAAGATATAGTGAGAAAAGAAACTTATATTACACCAGATGATAGTAAAACTAACCATGTCAAAAAAGTCTAAAATATTATTAGTAAGTGGATGTAGCAACACAGATGAAAATTTTTATAGTGAAATTCATCCAGACTTAGACACATCTTGGCCAAAATGGCCAGAATTACTAGCAAAAAAACTAGATATGGATTGTGTCAATCTTGGTAAATCAGGAGCTGGCAATGAATATATCTATACCTCACTTTTAAATTACATTGCAAGAAATGACACCTCTAATATAGGTCTTGTTATACCTGCCTGGTCACAATGCCAAAGAAAAGATTTTCAACAAGGCAATAATGGACGATGGACAAACGAAAGAATTGACCCTCACGGAGATGTTTTTAGTTGGGTGACAAAAAGTTTAACATACTATTTGAGTTTTCAAGTAATGTGTGAAAGATACAATCTATCATATTTACAAGTACAGATGTTAGACCTATATCAAGACTGGTTGAATGGGTTAAAACCAAGAACAAGGTCCAATGTAAAAAATTATATGCATAAACTATTAGATGAAAATGATATTTCATATGTATATCCAGGAGATAAACAAAAAGATACTAAAAAAGTTACAAAGATTATTAATGATTATGAAAATATAATTAATACTAAAAAATTTATAGGATGGCCATTATCAAGGCAATTAGGTGGTTTTAGTTTACAAAAAGAATTGGTTAGTTTAGAAACAAAAACTAAGATTTCAGATTTAGACAGTCATCCTACAGCATTAGGACATGAAAAAATAATGGAGTTTATATATGACAGGTTGGATTAAGGAATACGAATTACATAAACACGAATACTTAGAGCTTTTCGATAATGTAATGAAGAAAGAACAAGAAACCAATATAGAATTTCTTGAAAAAAGTTTATCTAAAAAACTTGGTAGAAAAGTTGTAGCGTGTGCTAGTGGTACAGACGCTTTACATTTTTCACTATTAAGTTTAGGCATTGGTAAAGGAGATGAAGTTTTAACAACAGCATTTTCTTGGATATCTACTGCAAGTGTTATATCTATGACAGGCGCCACACCTGTATTTTGTGATATCAACATATCATCTTATCACATGTCTTTTGAAAGTATTAAAAGAATGTACTCAGACAAAGTAAAAGCAATAATATATCCTCATCTATTTGGTAACATGTCTGACATTTCACAGATAAAAGAATTCTGTAAAGAAAAGAATATGCATTTTATAGAGGACGCTTGCCAATCAATCGGTTCCTGTTATAATGGCGCTGTAGCCGGAACAATAGGTGATATTAGTACATTAAGTTTTAATGCTAACAAAGTAATATCAGGCATATCAGGTGGTGGTGCAATTGTAACAGATGGTGATACAGAAATATTTAAAAAATTAAGAAAGCATGGTGACCATGAAATGTTAGGTTACAACTCAAAAATGCTATTGTTCAATGCTGAGGTCATTAATCATAGATTAAAAAAACTTGATGACTATATCAAAGGTAGACAAGAAGTTGCCAAGCAATATGATAAACAATTGAAGAATTATGTAGTAATACAAGAACCAAGTAATAATGTAAATCATAATTATCACAAGTATGTTATTAGATTGCATAACAAAAGAGTGAGAGATGAATTAAAAGAAAAATTAGGAGCGAGTGTACATTATCCTAAACCTATACCAGAAAATAAAATGTATAATAACATTGTACATAGAAAAGATAATCTGTTTTCTACAAAAACAGCATGTGACACTATACTAACATTGCCAATACATCCTTACATGAAAAAAGAAGAAATAAATAAGGTAGTAGATGTTATATTAATAACACTTGAACATGAAAATAATAAGTTTTTGAAAGATATGAAAAAAGTGTTAGGTGATGATATGTATGACAAAAGTATTGTCAATGAAACGACAGAGGATATATATGATTATATAATTGAAAAATCATATCAAACACCAAACTACATTGAAGAGGTTTCTTTTAAAAACAAACATAAACTAAAGATTGCCTTTAATAAATTTTATAATAAGGTTATATTATGAAAACGCTAGATGAAATACAACAAAATTACTTAGCCATAGATTTCTTTTTATCTATGTCGTGTAATAAGAATTGCCATTACTGTACAAGTTACACTTTAGAAATGCGTAACTTAACAGTTGATATGGATTTCCTAAAACAAACTCTAGGGTATTTAAAAGAATACAAGATTAGAGTTAATCTTTTAGGTGGTGAGCCAGGTCTAATAAAAAATCTTAGAGAAGTTATATTGGAGATTAAAAAAAATCCGAATCATGTCTGCTCGGTTTTATCTAATTCATTTGTTCGTAAAAGATATCCAGAGATATTAGAAGATAGAGATATCTTATATGTCGAACATAACATACTAGATTGGTATGAAAACGGAGTTGAAAAATTAGGTAACTTTGACTATGTACCTGAGAATGACTTTAACAACTATAATGTGGTAGTTAGAACACCTAACTATTTTAAATACAAAGACAAATATTCAGAGGTTATCAAAAAACTAGACCATAAGAATACAATGTGGAAAGCATTCAATGGTAGGTCACCAGAGTTTACAGACTCTATTCAAGCAGCTGAAATAGATAGAAAAATGTGTGCGTCTTTTCCTATGGTGCCAGTTATTGACTTTGAAAAACGACATATTGTACATTGTAGTAAGAAGTTTGCTAATAATAAAGAATTATCTAAAACCTTCGACCTAACGCAGGAGAACATAGACAAGATGATGAACTTTAGATTGTTCAAGTATGAGAACTATTGCAAAACCTGTACTGAATGGGTGCAACCTAAGGGTCATTTTCCAATGAGCAAGTATGCGGAGTTATTAAATGAGTAAGATATTCGCTGTTGCTTTAAATCTACATGACCACAACACATATGATGGCATTTGGCACAATCAAAGAGAACGATTTACTAGATTTAAACATAATATACCATATCATACTGAGGCATATGCTCACCAATCAGACATATTAAACTCAGCTGACTATCGTTTAAATGAAGAATTTGTGAAAGAGTATTTTAAGAAGACGGACAATATTCTGGCATTTACTTATACTTACGGTGGTGTTAGAATGTGTAGAGATTTATTACCAAAAGATGTATTTGATTATGAACCAAAAAAACTACGAGATTATTATTTAAAAGATAATATCTATTACATAGACCATCACCAATCACATGCTACATATGCCTTTTTAAATTCAGGTTTTGATAAGTCGGATATATTAGCTATTGACGGTATTGGTTCAAAGTATAGATGTGTATTTTTTGATAAAGATGAGAACTTAATTGACTTGTCAGATAAATTGCCAATTGGTTGGTTATGGAATCACATGTCTAATCTAACAGGTTTTGGTACATTAGGCGCAAGTAAACTTATGGGTAAAGTAGGTTACGGTACATACAGTCAATACTACTATGATGTATTTGAAACAATATTAGATGGACCTATTACTGAAAAAAAACAAAAACATTTTAAACATATTAAAATAGATAGTGTAGAAGACTTGGCATTTACTCTACAAAAATTTACAATAGACAAGATAAAACAATTTGTTTATCCTTTAAAGTCTTGTGATAACTTATGTATTGCTGGTGGCGTTGCTTATAACGGTTATATGAATGAAGAATTTACAAAACACTATAATAATGTTCATGTACCACCTGCTGTGGGTGATGAGGGTCAAGCAATAGGAGTTTATCAGCATGCTGATTATACTTTGAATAAGAATATACATATAGCAGAAACATTTGCTGGTAAAGAGTATGATTATGTTGGGGAAGAAAGAGTTAATTACAAAGAAGTGGCTCGAGCAATCGCCGATGGTAAGATAGTGGGTTGGTTTCAAGGTAAATCAGAAAGTGGTAATCGAGCATTAGGTAATAGAAGTATATTAGCAGACCCTCGTAATCCTGATATCAAAGATATCATTAATGGAACAATTAAAATGAGAGAAGACTTTAGACCATTCGCACCTGCTGTATTAGAAGAACATTACAAAGAATACTTTGATACAAATAGTCCTAGTCCTTTTATGTCGAGAATATGTAAAGTAAAATCAAATAAGGTTCCTGGTATCACACATATTGATAACACAGCAAGAATACAAACTGTCAATCAGAAATTTAATGGTAAATTTTATAATTTAATTAATGAGTTTTATAAAATTACAGGTGTACCTATGTTATTAAATACAAGTTTTAATTGTCAAGAACCTATTGTAGAAACCCCCGAACATGCTATTAGAACATTTAAGAAAACACAATTAGACTTACTTGTCATTAATGATTGGATTATAAGAAAATGATTGATATAAAACAATTACAAACAATAATAGAAAATCTAGTATCTAAAGAGATGAAAGATTTTATTAATATTCCAGATTTAAATAAAAATAGATTAAGACAGTTAAGACAAAAAGATATATTAGATTCATTTAGTGATAATCAATTCTTATCTAAAATGAACTTAATTAATCACATTAAAAGTTTAGATTTTTTAAACAAAGATTCGGAAATTGTTATATTTGGTAGTTGGTATGGTAGTATATTGATACCTGCATTTTACAATGAAGTAAAAAAGATTACTTGTATTGACATGGATAAAGATGTTATATCGAGAGCTAAGTATGAATTGTTTAAAGATTTTGATATAGATTTTATTACAGGAGATGTATTTGAATTTAGAAATCAATATAAAACAACAGACTTGTTTATCAATACATCTTGTGAACATATGAAACCTATGAGAGAATGGGGACCAGCGCCTGAATATAAAAATCCTTGGTGGGATAGAGTATCACCAGCTTACTTTGCGTTTCAATCTAATGCAATGTTTGATATACCAACACATATAAATTGCGTTAATAATATAGAAGAATTTAAAAAACAATTACCTGATAGAGCAGAGGTATTAATAGAAGATGAAATACCAGATGAAAGAGGCACTAGATTTACATTAATAGGTAAGATATGAAAAGGGTAATATACAGTCTATATGTTGATGTGCCTGCTGAAGAACATTATGGCAAATCTAAAATAAAATATGACACCGTAGATAAGGCGTCCAGAACTGTAAACGCATTTAAAAAACACTATAAAAAACTAATAGATGTAAAGCGACATTATGCAAACGCTATTGGTGCAACTTTTATAATGTATGAATATGACATCAAATACAAAACATTTGCAAAAAACTTTTTAAAAAACTTTCCAGAATTTACTGGTTATGAAGTAATTAACTTTTACAAAATACATTTGTTGAATGAACTAGCTAAAGAATATGACGAAATATTATATTTAGATTTTGATGCCATACCTTTAACTAACGAATCATTCTTCGAAAGTTGGGACTTATCAAAGGGTATGTGTGTTTTAAATCAAAACTGGCACATAAAAAAAGATTTCAATATAAGTCAAAGTATTAGAAGTCCTACAGCAAAGTATTTTAATTGTCATGCAATGTTACTAAATGATGGTCACAGTCCAGAGAATGATGTTATAAACACAGGTATTATAGGGGCTAAGAAAGATGATATTATAAAATTAGATTTTTTTGGTAAATTTAGAGATACAATAAATTTAATGACCAAACTTAGAAATGATAAAAGTGGGTTATATCCTCAGAATATAATTGATATGTTTAGATATGATAATGAAACAATTTTTTCATATAAGAGAAAAATAAACAATGTTAAGATACAATGGTTGGATAGTAAATGGCATTATATTCTTGATGGTCAAATGTTTATACAAGAAAATACAAAAATTGTACATGCTATAAGTAAAGATTTTGATTTAGTGTGGAGATATTATGATTAAGATATGTACTGTATTTTTTGAAGGTAAATATTCGCCGGATTATATTTCAAAATTTTATGATAGTTTAAAAAGAAATACTACTGTGCCATTTGAGTTTGTTTGTTTAAGTGATACAGATGTTAAGGCAGATTTAGTTTTACCATATAACAAACATTCTAATATAAAGTTACATTGGCACAAACTAAAGTTTTTTAGTCCTCAGTTTGCATATCAGAAACCTGGTGATGAAATAATTGTAATGGATATTGACCAAGTTATTACAAACAATATAGACGACTTAATTAACTATCCTGTAAAAGACAATGAGTTTATAAGTTACCATACATGGTGGCCTAGAAATATTAAAGTGAATGGTGGATTTTACAAATTTAAATCGGGAGATTTTGATTATATATGGAATGATTTTTCATTAAATCCAGAATATTGGCAAACACACTACTATGAAAATGGTGATGTTCATTACAAGTATTATGGAGAACAAAACTATGTTGACTGGAAGTTATTTGAAAAAAATATAACAATCACGAAAGTGCCTGGTGAATGGTTAGGTAAATATACAGACAATAGAAAAGACATGATAGAAATGAATAAATTGTATTCTAAACTATTTAATACAGATTATATGATATTAGATAATGTAAATGAAAAAATAAAAATTGTACATTTAAATGGTGCCACAAATAATAAAATTTGGAATATTCAATGAGAATAATTTGTTGTAAATTTGGTAATAAGTTTACCGATTGGCATGTAGATAATCTAAAACATATGATAGACAATTACTCTGGTCTAAAGTATGATAGTTTTGAAGTTATAGAAGATAATCCATATAACAATTGGTTTAATAAACTACAAATGTATGATAGATTTAGAGATGGTGAAAATTTATACTTTGATTTAGATGTTGTTATATTCAATAAACTACCGAAACTTACGAGAAAGTATTTTACATTATTAGATGATACATGGTGGCGTGAGCCTGCTCATACACCCTTAAACTCTTCTATTGTTTCATGGACAGGCGATGTATCTTATGTATGGAATACTTTTAAGTTGTACGAAGATGAGATGTTAAAAAAATATACTAGAGGTAGTGATGAATTTTATTTTGAAGAAATTGACTATTATGATACATACGAACCGGTTTGTCCTTCGATAAAAGATTATCTATATGAGAACCCAAAAGATTATAGTATCTGTACTTTAGGTCAAATGCACCACCTTATGGAAAAAGGTTGGTCAGGTTGGTATTCTGATTATTTTATTCAGAGATAAGTTTTAAAGCATTTAACAACACTTCAACTTTAGTTTTACCTTTTCTAATATCCGCTTTTAATTCAGCATTGTCAGAATTTCTAATTTGTTCTACTTCAAACAAGGCTAATTTTAATGCAAACAAATGGTCTTCATTTTCGACCTCTTCAAAGATTGCTTTTACAAGAGTTGGAAAAAATTTTGTATCTAACTTTTGTTCATCTAAAATCATACCATCTTTTTTTGCAATTCTAAGAACCATCTCGTCAAAAAGTTTTTTCTCTTCTTTTTTCTTTACATAGGTTCTTTCATGCAAATCGTCAACAGTCACCACAGTTTTTAGTGATTGAAACATATCATTGTTTTCATCAAAAGGTATAATTGTAGGAATTACTTTTTTACTATCTTCACTCGTAGTTAAGATTTCAATATTTTTTCTTTCTTCATCAATAAAATATGCGTCAATATAATGGTCTTTTAGATATTCTTTAGTTAACATTTTTACACTCCTCAATGTATTTATATAAGTTTGTTTTGTTTTTCCATCCATGACTATTTAGTAATGAAGTATCTGCTGTATTATCAAGTCTTTCAGTTTCGTCACCTATTACACTTTTATAATCAATCTTAAAATAATCTGCAATATCTGTTAGTTTATTAGACACACCACTACCAATATCTATTACACCTTTTATATTTTTGGTCATAATAACATCTATAGCTGATATTAAATCATCTACATGAATAAAATCTCTGATATGATTAACATTAAGATATTGTATGTCATTTCTTAATATTTTTGGAATCAACATGTCTTTTCTTGCACCTGTACCATAAACTGTGGTAAATCTCATACCTAAACAATTGTTATGTTCTAATTGTTCCATAGAATATTTACTCATTGCATATGGATTTTTCCATGGTTCATATGCTGTAGATGAACTAGCATATAATATTCTAACATCTTTAAAATTTTCAAATAATCTTTGTGTACCTATGACATTGGTTTTCCAATATTCAGTAGGTCTATTTAAACTATCTCTAACACCTGATAACCCAGCTAAATGAATTACCAAATCTACATGATGATTCAATTGACAATTCATTAAATCATTACCAGATTTTATGTCTAATTTTAATACTTTATGATTGAGTTTTTTTAAGTGTGTGTATAGGTGTTGCCCTATAAATCCATCACTTCCGGTTAATAATATATTCATTTTTCATTACGATTTATTAATTCTCAAATAATATGTGTTTATAGTTGATGATGTTCCATTTGGAAATTCTTGTGCTCTGTAATCGTCCGTATTTACAAAACGAGTTTGGTAATTACCTGAACCATTTAATCTAGTATCTGCCATACCTGTTCCTCTAGTATTGCCTGAACCTGATGTTCCTATGCTGTAAGATAATGAGTAACCATCTGTTGATGAAACAGCTGTATATCTAATCCACTCTTGCATTAATGATTCAAAAGTTGCTTCAGGATAAATTTGAATATTATTTGAAGCGTCAATAGTCATAGGTGAAGTATATGATGTATCAGAACCATCCACTCTATACAAGTAAAAGGAATTGACTGTTTTAGGTTGGTCTAATGTTTCACCAATACCACCAGATGTATATAAAGAAGTGTCTGCCTCTGTATTAGCAAAAATGGCAGTGTTTGAACCACTTATCTCAGTAGAACCTGATACAGTTGTTGCTGTATTAATATGATATGTTCCTGCCTGTTGAGTTGTAGTTGTTCCTGTTTGTAGTAAATCAATTGCTGGATGTAAAAATGTATCTTTAACATCTAACAGACTCATTGCTTGAATGTTTCCACCTGAAGTATAATAAACAGGCCATGTTTTACCTGTGTCTGAGGTTGGTGTTATTGAAGCAGTTGTTACACTTACTTTATCATAAGTTACAGTAACAACTGAGGGTTCAGATGTTGTTGCTTCATTAGGAAATGCTGTTACACTTGATGAAGAAGCTCCTGCTTGCAATCGTGTATCTGTAATAGCGTCTAAATTTCCACTTGAACCAACAACTGAAAGCGTAACACTAGGATTTAGTGAGTATTGATAAACAATCTGGTCAATTACTTCATTGACCATTGTCGTTGTCATCTCTTGGAGATTACCAGAGTTATTGTATAAAGGACTTCTTATTGCCATAATCTAATTCCATTCTTAAGCACCAGCGCCGTAAATTGTTTTTAAAACTGTACCTGATGAGTTTAATATTTGTAATGTGACTAATGACTTTAATTCATTTTGACCAATAGAGTCTGTTGCCATCATAGATTCTGTTATGCCATCTATTGTTCCGGTTGTAATTATTGTTCCTGTTTCGTCTGGTATAGTAATTGTTCTATCTGCCGTAGGGTCTATAACTGTTACAGTAGTTTCATTATTATCTGGTGTAGAACCTTCAAAAATCATACTGTCAAGTAAAATCGGCACTACTGAGAAAGCTAAAAAGTTATCACCTCTTGACGAGCTTATTCTAGGAAATCCAGATGTTTCATCAATGGTCATTAAACCTGTTTCTGATTCAAAAACATTTGCTCTAAAAGTATCATTAATGTTTAGTCTTGTAGAATCTGTAGACCTCAAAGTATTTCCAGAAATTTCTACAGTACCTAATGTGTGTGTTGCACCTGAACCTGTAATACTTGTTCCTGTAATTGCACCACCATTAATTGTTCCTGTAGTAGTTAAATTTTCATTACCAAAAGAAATATCACCACTTGAATCTGTAATAGAACCATTTG
>Ga0222661_1000412_pt1 | contig 16723 bp, 25 predicted proteins | sample AntAcemetagen551_FD_179851 | JGI IMG/M metagenome (GOLD analysis project Ga0222661, IMG submission 179851) | Saline water microbial communities from Ace Lake, Antarctica - #551 | ecosystem: Environmental > Aquatic > Non-marine Saline and Alkaline > Saline | place: Antarctica: Ace Lake...
GAATTATTAAATCAGGTGTATCTGCAGAACCCACTGGATCACAAAAACTTTATTTGTGTAAAACCGATTACAATAAATATCGTCATACACTACATCCTGTTAAAGGTAGAAAAACAGTAAATATACCTGTACAAAATATTCATGAAGCATTATCAGAATCTGGATGTAACTGTATTAAAATGGATATTGAAGGAGCGGAGATTGAAATTCTCGAAGCTTTAAAAGCATCAGATTATAAACATAATGGTATCAAAAAGCTGGTATTTGAATACAGTTTTGATGTTGATAGGAGTATTCCACGGTTTCTAGCTATTATTGAAACATTAAACCAGGCATTTACCACTGTATTTTACACAAAAGTTAATCCAAATGAATTAACATACGATCATTATCCACCAGCCTGTTTAGTTTATTGTTAGTGAATTTTTCAGGGGGAAATTGAATGGTAAATTTAACTAATATGAAATGAGTGAAATTTCGGATAGATTTCGCACATCAGTCAGAGATGACAGTTTTGTAAACGATCGATACAATGATGAGTATTACGCCATCATTGTAAAAATCGAACAACAATTAAAAGAAATTAAACCTAATACATGGAGATCAATTGAACCGTACATTAACAAGATCACTAGAAAACTCAGAGAAGGCGAACAAGGATTGCCTGATTTGTGTGGTGATCCTTTACGAAGAAGAAGAGATGATCACCCAATGCCCGAAGCTACATTTGATTTGCTATGTGGATTAGTCCAAAGCAGTAAATCAATTGCGATTTGTTCGGTATTGTGGATAATGAATGTACATTTTCATGTAAACACAATATTTCTAACTAAAAAACTCTCAACAATCAGAGAAGATATCATTGGTAAATTCAAGAAAGGATTTTTACCCGATATGATTGATCATGTAATTGATACTTATATTGCGGAGGGAAACCCGCCCTTATCAGTTGCCGAAAGAAAGCTATTTCATCTTAAGGCAGTAGATTATACTGATAAACCAAAGCCTGGTGTTGGTATTATTCCTGTTTATTTGATGCAAGGAGATAACTTAAAGCATTTGGTTGCCTTTTACAACGCATATAAGACAAAAAACACAATGTTTATGATTGACGAGATACACGAAATGTACAGTGCACAATCTGCATTTGTTGATAAATCTGGTGTTTCAAGAGCACCTAGTACGGTAAAACAAAGAACACTTATCGAAGCTATGTATGAGTGGTCACGTAGACAATGCTTGATTCTGGGAATTACTGCTACACCTTAGAGAGCGATTGCATGTAACCCCAAGTTTCCACCACAATCTATAATTGAGTTTATGCCTGATCAACCATTTCCTGGTTCGGTATATCATGGATTTTCCCGTGACACCCTTAAAATGAAACACATCGAGATTAATGAAATGGATAATGTGATTGATACCATCGATTACATTATTGATAATAGAACAGCTACAACTGTTCCATGTATCTTGATTAATGTAACCAAGTACAGAGGATTAAAACTTAACGCAGCCCAACTAAAGTTGTGTAAGGATATTCAAGAAAGGTTTGGCACTAGAGTGTATTGTAAAACATTATTACAGCAAAAAATATCCGATCCTGTAAATTTAAAAAAACCGCAAGTCAAAAACTTTTTTGATCCATCAAATTTGACTAATGAAATTTGTAGATCAGGCGCATTTATTATGGTTGCAAAACAGTGTGTTGCTGCAGGAGTTTCTATACGTTCCCCGCTAGGAGAAAGACCTTGTGAAAAGGTTATTGATGGCGTTACATATAAGTGCAATATGTTAACTGATTAGATCATGCATATCTCAAAGGAGAGTAGTGTTGAATCAGTAACACAGTTGCTTAGAATTATGGGATGGTATCCTGAAGGACATGCCACAACTTTATGGATACCTGCAGATACCAAGAAGTATTTCGAGACAGATTTGTGTCGAATTTACTATCATTTCATTGATAAATATAATCCAGAAGAGGGAGTTTTTTCTGTAGACACTGTACCATTTACAAGCAAATATGGAACACGTGTTTGTGGCGGGGCTAAAAACGATTGTTATACTGTTCATCAACCATTTAAGATTGATTTTGAAATCAAAACACGTGCCTCAATTCCTACAGAGTCTAAGAGGGTAGATGTTGATTTAATTAAATTGAGAGATATTGATGGATTGGATGAAGAATTGCTTGAAACTTCACCGTCTGATTATGAATCAGGGCTATCTCCAGAGGCCAATCGAGCACGCAGACGCATTAGAGCCGCTTTATAGATTGCCCATCCAACAATGAATACAGAAGTGAACATTGGATGGAATATCGAACGGTACAACCGTTTGTTGAGAGATACAGTTGATTATCGTCGATAGTAGTATAGTAGAGTTAAATGTATTTTAGTTGGTCCATAGGGTAATGCCACTAAATTCAAAGATAGTGTTGTAATTAGCTTTAGGTAGGCATGGGAAGATCGTATGAAGTTTATTAGTGATACAGATGATAGTTTACTGTATTATTAGTATGATGACACCAATGTGGTTTTTCTACAACAGAGAAAGTTAGTTAAACACAAATTCTTAGATTCATTTAGAGATTGGGAATATTCAGACGATCATAAGCTTGCAATTTCTGATGATATTGATGTATTTGCACATATTAAATTGGATGGCAAGGGATCTGGTAGTTATTATAGTTTACTACAAAAGGTATTTGGTAAACATGGTCTTAAAATCTATTCACAGTTAAAAACGTATCATCAACAAATCAAGGATAATGCTGTATGGTTATTGGAAATCAAAGAGATTCATCGCACTAATGCCAGTGATGTTGATAAGATGATTCGTATGACAATAATTTGGTTACGTTCACATTTTCCGGTCTTGTGTAGAAGGGCGACGCGATGAAAACCTCAGGTTATACTTTGGGGGTAAAAATAATAGTAATATTATATGACATAGAAAATTGTGATTATCGGTGATACCAATGTGGGTAAAAGTACATTACTAAAAATTGCCGATGGTGAAGAATTTACTAATCCTGATTCATATACCAATACAGTTGGCGTTGATCTTAAAATACTGCAAGTTGATGGTACTAAATTATTTATATGGGATACTGCAGGCTAGGAACGTTTTAGGTCAATTAGTCGTAGTTTTTATCGTGGTGCAGTGGGTGTAATTATTGTATTTGATTTAACCTCAATGGAAAGTTTTAATAATATTAAATGTTGGATTGATGAATGTGAAATGAATATGGATGCTGGATACAAAACCATTATACTTGGAAATAATAGTGAGTTGCCTCAAAATGTACCACAAAAATCTATAAATGAGATATCATCTAAACATCATATCGATTACTTTGCAGTTAGTGCAACAGATCGTGAATCAATTATGGAAGCCTTACATAAACTCATTGCAATAATGCCTAAATACACATACAAAGAGAAACTGGATATATTAGAACCCTCAGATAATAGAAGTTTTTGTTGTTGATAATTCAATCAGGTTAGTGAGGAAAAATGAATAAGATTATATAACTCATACTATATGAGTGAAACGGAGTTTGATTGGAATTAGCATGCATGGAATACAATTGACAAATCCTAGGAAGATAAGGATGTGTTAATAGAACATCAATTATCATCATTTGATAACTTAATTACTGATACTATTCCGCGAATGGTGCAACAACAATCACCAATTGAAGTTAATAGTGGAGATAATTTAAAATACAAACTACAATTTCTTAGAATTTATATTAACAAGCCAGTTCAACACGACCCTGATACAGGTTATCAACCATTGTATCCTAATGAAGCGCGTATTCGTGATTTAACATACAGTGCGCCAATTTTTGTGGATTATTGTCAAACATGTACTACTCATGGTACAGTACAAACACAAATTGTGCGTAAAGTACCTTTATGGAAAATGCCAATTATGCTTGGCAGTAAATATTGTCATTTGTATGGTAAAAGTGTACCCGAACGAGCTGCTCTTAATGAATGTAAGATGGATCGTGGGGGGTATTTTATTATTAATGGTAGTGAAAAGGTTGTGATTGCACAGGAAAGACCAGTCGATAATCGAATTATGATTTTCAAGGGATCGAGTGAGGCCAAATTTGTGGCTCGCTCAGAAATCAAGTCAACTATTGATTAGAGATTTTATCCAATCAAAACATCAATTATTTATTTTTCAAAACCCCGTGATGGTAGCAAACTTAAAGGTGTTGAAAAAGAAAATTTTATCCCTGGTAGTAAACTTGAAGTTATGTTACCCCACATTCGTGTGGCTAAAGGTAGTTTAGGTATTCCCTTGTTTATAGTTTTTAAGGCATTAGGTATTCGAACTGATAAGGAAATTATGGAGATGATTTTGGGTGATCTTGAATAGGCAGATCAAGAATTGATCAATATGCTTATTCCTAGTGCATATGATTCTCAGTAGTATACCACCCAATTAGATGCAATTACTTATATTTCAAGGTTCATTAATAACTTTAAACCATCTGATCCCGAACAAGATCCGGAGGAAGCTCTAACTGAAAAATTGCGCTACACAAAGGATGTGATTAATCGTAACTTTATTCCTCATGTTGGACAAGAAAATACCAAAAAAGCAACATTCTTAGCTTGTATGGTGCGCAAATTGTTACAATCCATCCAAAATCCATCATTGTATAGTGATCGCGATCACTATTCTAACAAAAGAGTTGATTTAACTGGTCCATTGTTAGCACAAATTATTAGATACAATTTCCAAAAACTTGTTCATGAAATTAAGTTGAGTTTTTTTAAGGCTATTAATGGCGGCGTTTCAGGATTAGATCCCAATCTACACAAAACCATACAAAGATGCAATATTGAAAGTAAACTAAAATATGCATTAAGCACAGGTAATTGGCATACCAGTCGTAGTCATGCAAATAGTGAAAGTAAAAAAGGTATTGCTTAGGTTTTATAGAGGCTTTCAGGTGCAGGAACCTTATCACATAGACGTCGTTTACAGAGTCCTCTAGAAAGAGCTGGAAGTAAACATGAACCTCCTAGAAGATACCATCCAACACAAGTTGGTAAAATTTGTGCTCCTGAAACTCCTGAGGGACAACAAGTAGGTACTGTTAAAAACTTAGCAATGTCATGTAGTGTAAGTATTGAGTGTTCAAGCTATCCTATCAGACATATTTTATCAGTACTAAGATTGCCTGTACACGAAGGTTTACCTGCCGGCACTAAGGGAGAACCATTTGTATCTGATATTTGTTTGGCTGATCCCAAGAAAGTAACACAATCAACTCATGTATTTGTTAATGGAGATTTATTAGGTGTAATTTATGATGTTAAGAATACTGCGCTGTTAGAATAGTTGCTACGCAGATTTAAAAATAACGGAAAAATTGGCAAATTTACAAGTATTTCGTGGCTCAAAGAATGGAATGATCTTTTAATCTATACTGATGGTGGAAGATATTGCCGACCATTATACATTTTACACGATAACCGATTTAAACTGGATCATTGGGTTAAACAATTAGGTAAAAAGGAGTTTGACAAGCAATTTTCCAGTTCAGAAATTCAATGGATACATTTGCTCAACGGTAACCAAAAATATGAGGATGGTGATAAGGTGACCGATAAAACAGGATCAATGATTGAATTTATTGATACAAATGAGGAAGAATCCAAAGTATTATCAATCTTTCCATATCAAACGATACCTGGTAGAAGATACTATTTTGATGATGGTACTGATGAAATTCAAGTAACATTATCATATCGTGGATCAAGATTCATGTAGAAAATCAACCAAAAGAGTGATAGTTTAAAGGATGAATTTAGTCGTGTAATTCAGGAAAGCCTTCATAATGACCACAAAACTTTATGGGATTCGGTTGAGATTGAAGATGTAATTGATCCTATTAATGGTATTTTGAAATTAACAGTTAAACCAAGTGTTGGTGGTGCAGCAGCCGCTTCTGACGAGGAGGATGTTCGTGGTGGTGTAAGAGCGTTTTTGAGTCATTTACCTAAGTTTTTGTGCAGTGAATACATTACCTATAACTATTGTGAATTACATCCTGCCTTATGGCACGGGTCAGTTGCTTGTACAATTCCATTCCCAGATCATAACTAGTCTCCCCGTAATTGTTATCAATCTTCTATGGCAAAACAGGCAATGGGTGTGTTTGCTACTAACTTTAATATCAGATTAGATACAATGGCTACAGTTCTTAACCACCCACATAAACCATTAGTACAACCTCGTATGTCTAAATATGTTGGGTTAGATGTTGCACCACATGGATTTTAGGCAATTGTTGCAATTGCTTGTTATGGTGGGTACAATCAGGAAGATTCAGTGTTGTTTCATAATGCATCAATCCAAAGAGGTGCATTTAATTCAGTTTATTACCGTACATATACCAGTCGTGTTCAAAAACACAGAACTGCCAATACTGCACAAGAGACATTTGGTATTCCACCAGATCGTAAAACAATGAGTCGTCGTGTTGGTACTGGAAAACGTGATAGATATCAAGCAATTGATAAAACTACAGGATATCCAATGGTTGGTAAACATGTCAAATAGGATGATATTTTGATTGCTAAATACAAAAAGGTTCCAGGAGATTCTAAGGGTACCATTTGGTTTGATGATAATAGTACAGTGGTTCGTGAATCGGGTGTAATTGATTTTGTGATTCCTAATAATCAAATTAGAAGATGTGAAAACGCTGATGGTTACCCTATCGCCAAAGCACGTGTTAGTAGTTTATGTTAGCCTGAAGTTGGTGATAAGTTTGCCACTAGACATGCACAGAAAGGTACGATGGGTATGAATTACAGCACTTCAAATATGTTTTTTACAGCAAGTGGTATTATTCCTGATGTTGTAATGAATCCTCACGCTATTCCATCACGTATGACAATCGCATTAATCCTAGAAGCCTTATTAGGTAAAGCTGCTTGTTTAAGTGGTAAAACACGAGATGCTACACCATTTGTTAAATTCGATTTGGATAGAATTAAATAGGAGCTCAAAACATATGGATTCAATTATAATGGTGATGAAGTTATGTACAATGGACAAACAGGAGAGCAATTTAAGGTAGCAACATTTATTAATCCCATTTACTATCAGAGATTGAAACACATGGTTAAAGATAAGATCCACTCACGCGATCTAGGACCAGTTCAATTATTAACACGTCAACCTGCAGAAGGTAGATCGCGCCAAGGTGGTTTACGATTGGGAGAGATGGAACGTGATTGTATTATTTGTCACGGTGCACCAGCATTACTTTATGAAAAGACAACCCATCAATCTGATGGATTTGAAATTCCAATTAGTGTAGAACGTGGTGATAGTGCAGTTGTTAACCCAAGAAGTGGTATTTATCGGTATGGCGGAACTCATATTTATGAAAATGAAGAGATTGTTAAGGCTCAAGTTCCTTACGCATTTAACTTATTACGTAATGAGATGAAGGCAATGTGTGTTGATACTATTTTTGAAATGGAAGACTGAGCAGTTTTTTCAAAGCAAATTATATATCTAATCTAATGCAAAATATAAGCATTCAAACTTTGCAATAGTTAGCCCATATTGTCAATGGAAAATTACTTGGTGACCAAGTAGCTTTTAAGCAAAGAGATTAAGATACATCATCATCATCATTTGGGATCAACATTTGTCTGTAATATTCCCAAAATTAGTTTTATTCATGTAGGTAAGTGTGGTGGTACTAGCATCGAATGTCATTTTAGACGAAATCATCTTAATTTACATAGTATTCACTATGATAATGCAAAACTTGATAACTCATAGAAATATTTCCGATGGGTAAGCAATCCACTTGCTAGGTTTGTTTCTGCATTCTATCATAGTCATTATGCAGTTACATTAAATGTTGATAGTAAAATACATTTAGGAAATTATGCAGTACCACGGGCGATTATCCGTAAGAAAAAACGAGGATTTGCATTTGCATCACGTTATGATCGTCTGATAAAATACTTTGGTAGTGCCAATAATTTAGCAGAATCCCTATCATCAAAAGATAAAAACCGCCAAAATAAAGCCAAATGGTTGATGAATTCCCATCAATAGCATATTAATCGTGGATTTAAGTGGTATTTAGGAGATGGCAAAATCATTGATAATATTGTTTATGTTGGACGATTAGAACACATGAAAAACGATTTAAAGGGATTATCTAAACACTTAAATGGATACAAATTTACAGTACCAATGATTCATATTAGAAAAATAAACAGTAAACAAAAACCAGCTTTATCTAAATTAGCCATTAGTAATCTGCTAACTTTTTACAAAGATGAGAACTCCTTGTTAAAAAAGGTTTGTTAAATAAAGAAACAATGAAATCTTATTATACATGGTAGCTTTGAATTTCTCAGGATATATTAATGGACACCACCATTTACTTAATAAGTTTGCTAACCATCAAGGACCAACCAGGTAGTGTTCCATTAATTAAACAACGTAGTTTAGATTTAATAGAACACACCGCAATTATTGATAAAGTCGAAAAGATTTTCCACCTGGCTGCGTCCACCAATGAAGTTTATGTTGTAGATTTTTTGTTACGACGGTATAATATTGATCCCAATGATTCCGATTTAAATGAGTCTAATTATAGTTCATATATGTATGCAATGATGTTTGATTGTAAGTTAGTATTAGACTTAATGATTAAAAAATACAAATTATATCCAGAAAGTTGGTACTTACTTTTCTTGTTTGCAAAGATACATCAAAACTATGATATTATACATTATTGTATAGAACATTGTAAAGAGCACATTAAATTGAACTATGATGAAAGATAGAAACTCCGTAAGCTATTACCTTTACCTGAATTAATCATATTGATAGACACCGCTATATAAATTATATTCTTAATTATATATGGCTGCATCTGGAGCAGGAAGTGATCAATCTGGATACAATCCACTTAATACACTTAAAATGATAGGTCCCTATCGTAACAAAGATCAATTTTTACGTAGTGAAAGAAAGGTAAATGATTGGGAAAAAGTTAACAAAATGGGTATTAATCCCACCCGTTTAGGATTATGTTGTTTTAATGGTACTAAACTAATTAGATCACATGGTTCAATATTTGGTTTACCATTTAAGATTCCTAAGGGTGTCAACGTAATTACATTGGCAAATGTAGGACACCCTGTTACACTTGATACATTCATTGATGAAAGTATTCGTGAGTTTTATTCGAGTGGTAATCATTTCTTTAAATATAAAGATAAAGGAACAACATTAACAAACGCTGGTAAAGATTTCCAAAATATGATTATTAATTACTTAAATGAAATGTATAAGGATGAAATACCTGATTTAGAAATTAGAAATCACGTGGGACCCGCTAAAATTAATAATATGATACTAAAATTGGGAGAAGGATGTGGTGATTAGTGTGGTATTGATTGTTTAAATTTAGATGGTACTGAACCTTTAATTGGTTGCATGATTCGTGATCAAGAAAGAAATGTGATTGATAAATTAACATTAGAAGAACTAATTGCCTTTGACGGACCTGGTACATATATTATAAATTCATGTAGAAATGTAGATCAAATAGACGATTTAGTTTATGGTCAATTATATAGATAGACTAGTGCATAGACACCTGATAGCCCACCAAAACCTCCAAAAAAACGTGCCGTAAAACCAAGCCCTCCAAGCTCTCCAAGACCTGCAAGAATTATCGAGTTTTAACTCAAGTTCAACTTATCATGGAATTCATCTCTTATGGCAATATATAAATTACGATATGCTAACATTGTATTAATCATCTCTACAGTTAATGCACGTGACTAATTTTGCGATCTAAAAATTATTTTCTAAGAATCCTATTTGATTTTATCAATACCTCCATCCTCAGCTAAGTTTGAAAGACTACGTACATCACTACGCAAAATATCCATGTCAGTATCAAAACTTTCAGGAAAGATCTGGTAATATGGATTTTCAAGCTAATCATCACTAATTGTACCATCAAAGTTATCATCACGTGGATGTTGTAAGTGATGATGGATGCGTGCCAAAATCTAAATGTAATTGGAATCCTCACTATAAATTAAATCATCCATAGTATCAAACAAGTTCTAATAATATGTTTGAATATCAGCACTGCTATTTCCATCACTAAAAAGTTGATTCCATGTAGATTTATTCATCTAAGTAAATTCAGTATCTGTTAAATAGTATAGATTGATATCATTATTATCACTAAACTACTCTCTTAGTAAAGTAAAATAACTAATATCAAATCTAGCACGATCACGAGGTTCAGCTAGTAACATCCATGATCCATCAACTTTATTTTTTAAAACGGTTGTTCCAAATTGCTATTTTAAAAACAGCTGAATGCGCTACTCTACTGGATTACCTCTCAAATTATTGATGTAGATTAAAATATAATCCGCACTAATACCTATTACTGCATCCCTAAATTGTTCAAAGTTTGTCTGAGTTTCAACAATTCTATTTAATCTACGAAACTAAAATGTCTACTTACTTGTTATTGTATAAGCAGGTAAACTTACGGTGACATATTGTTTATTTATGGTTGAATCTGTAAAATCCACATCAATACGACCTTTGTTAGCGCCACGATTAATACCCAACACTGTAATCTTGTTTGGATCACTATACTATCCAATTGATACAGTATTATTGAAGATTTCTGTTTGGGAGATATCAGCAATTACTCTAAAATAAAGACGAAATGACATCAGATTATAGTTACAATGGATATTTAATTACAGAAGATTTTTCTCACACAATTTATATTTTTACTTTTAATTTACTTTTAATCATCCTTTTCATAAAAGTAAATTTTACATTGTCTGACACATTATTCAGACAATGTAAAATTTGATTTAATTGGAATAAATATAACTAATAAATGGACCCATTGCCCTCGTTATATTACCATAATACTATGTGATCGTTATATTACTAGGCATATCAATATTTGAATCCCAGATCACCCCAAATGTATATACACGTGACATATTAATATGTTGTCCTGGTGTAAGATATTTTGAACAAGCCGATTTGTAGATCATTTTAGGATCCATTAATCGAATATAGATTGATGCTGATTTTTGTAGGTCCGGATGGTTTTCATTTAGTTTAGGTGTAACAACTCCATCATATACTATACATCCATCAAGTTTAAATCTTAATCTCTATTTAATTGCTGGTAAACCTGAAATTTTCAGCAAATATGTCGGATGATTTAATAACAACGGGGTTCTTTTTGGATAAAATGTCTCTTTAATAGTTTCTTTTTCACACACATAATCGACATTTAGTTCACCATTTGCCCATAACATATCTGTTACAACACTGGGAACTATAATTGTAATATTATTAATCAATGTCATTTTAAGAAAATCCTTATCATCACTACGATTAAACTTGGTTAACCATTCATTAAATAAATCAGATTTCTTACCTGTAAAATCAAATGTCGGCACACCATCAATAATCTTACTACTCATCATTACCATGCCATCCAGCTGTAAATGATATGTTGCCATAGGAAAATCAACTAAACACATTTTATAAACTTTGCATTGAGGTAATCGTTCACACTAAATACGCTCAGAAAATCTCTATTTCATGTTGCATCCCTATTGGTAAGCACTTATCACATTATCTTCTTTGTTTTGTAATAAAACTGGTAGCTAATACATTTGTGATTTATCTTCGCCTATTAGTTTTCCTTGTGTGAAATCATTCCAAGGAATATTGTAATTAGCACAAAACTCATCATAATCTAGATTTCTCGATGTCTAAACATCGGGCGTAAGTAGAATAATCTCAGGTTGCTAAAAACTAGGTTGCACTTGGCTCATGTATTATATATAAGAAAAATTTTCTTAAATTGAAGAATAATGATAATTTAATATTAAATGAATCACGAAATCAAAGTTTATATCGATGCGACCATTCAACCTAAACGCTTTAATTACCTATTTAATACAACAATCGAACACAATATCAACACCAAATACGGAATTTTATTTGTAGATGATTACCAATCTGCTGATTTAATCTTGTTTGTGGTGAATAGTCGTGTATCGTTAAATGACATTACCGAATTACAATCTGAAATGTTGAGTTCGGGCATTCCTGTAATATTGCTAGAGAGGGTTGATTCATCAATTCTTTGGACTCGTAATTTTGCCAAAATTAAAACATTAATAGGTATATTTAAAAATCGTGTTATGCGTAAAGCACTCTATAATAATATGCCAACATATCGTTTAAGAGTGCATTATCAAAGCATTATGGATCATATTAAAGATATAACTGAACCAGAAACAAATAAAATGGATGATTAGTCAGATTACTTAAAACAATTAAGAAAATTAACAACTAATGAAATTTCGTGGTTAGATTAGGTAATGCACCCAGTATTATGGGATTTTCATAGCAGCATAGTTTCACACCGAATGTTACCCTATCGTTAGCTTGAAAAAATACCTATTAAAGATATTGATGTATTTTGCGTATGTAGTGAACGTGATCCAATTTCAGGTGTTCCGCGCAAACAAGCTAAATCTATAATCAGAAAGATACCATCAATTAAACACTGGGTAAACCCATTGAACTCAGATAAATATGTTGATTATTTTTGTAGATCTCGTATTTGTGTAAGTTGTTGGGGCTTTGGAGAATGGACTCATATGGATGGATATGCAATGTTTACTCGTACAATACTAATTAAACCTGATAGTGATTATGTTAAGATGATGCCAGATTTGTATTAGAATAAACGTTACATCAAATGTAAACCTGATTATAGTGATTTACCCTAGATAATCACTGATTTAATCAAAAGATATGATAGTCCAGAGATTTAGCAGATGCTAGATGAAAATCGAAACATGGTAATGAAATATAATGAATACAAAGCGGCCAATGATTTCTGGAAGTAGATAATTAAAAAATTGACTAAGTTCAACAACAAATTATCTTATGCAATTCAATAATTATAAAGGAGGCAATATTTTGGTGCACCACTTCAGTGATAATACAAATGAGGGTGCTTTAGATTATCAAAAATTAGTAAACAAAAAGTTAATTGATAGCTTTACGAATTATCCAGTAACAGTTGTTAGTGATACATATCATTCAATTGGTAATAAATCCACTTGCAGTATCAATAAAATGTCCGAACGATTAGTTGAAAATTCAGTGGTTGTTTTTATTGGTATTAGTGCAAATCGTTCTAATGATCTCGATTTTATTGCTAAGACACTCTCACTAATTTATGATCGTAACATTACATTTATGTGGATTTGTAATTGGGTTAATAACGAATTACCACTTACGTTAATCAAAGATAGTTATAAATCATGTTATGTTCGCATATCTCCATTGTTTGGACATGGTTCAACTGATATTGATCGTGAATTTAGTAGCATTTATGGTGAAAACAATTATGATCGAGATATCCAAGATTTAATGGGATTAGCTATTATGTAGTATCAATTTGCTACTTGTGTAACATCAACTTATACATTAAGTTAGATTATTACAACTAATTTTACAGCTGATATGTATCAACCCTCACCACCATCAAGTCCATGTAGCGCTATCGAACTTATGCCATAACTTCATTTTCATCTGGTGATTTATCGGATTCTAACTATGCCTTAAATATAAGATAATTAGGATTATCTTTACCTGACATTACTGCAAATACTATTTCCTTAAATAGGATTCCATAATTACTTATTACTTCTTTGAATAGATTGCATACCTCATCAGCAGGATTATTAAATGCTCCACAACCAATTGCCCCCAATACTAAAGAATCATGTCCATTTAATGCGGCTACATGAAACATTAATTGTATCTTGTTAAAAGTTAATGATGTTTCATCATCCGTGAAGGAATGATTTATACCTATTAATGGGTTTGGGCGGGGTTTTCTGACTCCAGCAACAGCAATGCAACTGCATTTCCATGGTTCACAGTCAATGTAATCTGAGTTTTTAAAAACAGTTATATCAGGTGAATAGATAGCCTAATTATCATATAAAGGGTATAAACTAGTGCTAAGTGTTGCAAAATAATTGCTTCTTCTATAAAGGCATTCTTCCTGTGCCTATGCACCTCGGGTAACACCACCTCCAGGAACTTTATGATTAGCCATGTTGAGTACCAACGGATTCAACCCACGATCAATTAATTGTTTAGCAAGATCAAATGTATCAGTATTATAAACTTTTACAGTGGCAGACTGTTCATTCTCAGTGGATAATTCTTTCTCGAAAACCTTAAATGAATATTTACGGGAAAGCGGTGGTAAACTACATACCTCACCTTTAATAACCTTCATTTTAGTATCTTTCCATATATCAATATTATATTGTCGTTGTAGACTCCTCTTAGGAATGATCTATGTATCTGGTAAAAAATAGATTAAATCAAGATCAGTATGATCTGATGGTTTCATTAACATTATTTAAGAAAATCAATTTACCTCCATTACTTATTATTTTATAGGAAAAAATGATTTCGCGTTGGGGGAAATTAGTCATGGATTGGTCAATCCCAGTAGAAATAAAAAGAGAGCTATAGAGCTCTTTACAAACAATGGTGATATCAATTATATCACTAGATATTTAGTTACCTATATGAAATACAAAGTAGTTAACGGAGAACGTGTAGAATATACATGGACCGAAATAGAAATCGACAACCCACACAATTAATGAGTCGTGTACGGGTTTTAACGCATTATACTACTTTGTAATTCAAGGATCTTTAGGCTTTACATAGCCTAAGGGTAATCACCAAACCAATGGGATTTACGATGATTATCCCTAAAGCAAGTTAAATGACGCTCAAATCTTTTATTGTTTAGATCTTTAAATAAAGCATCTGTTCTATCTTTGGTCAAATAACCTTTTACATAAAAAATTTGAGCATCAGATAATATTGAGGTTGACATTGTGTTAAAATCAATGTTGTAAGTTAATAATTTGTAATAAAGAGTAAATCTCATTGATCAATTCATGATTATACTAATAATAATTCAATAACTGACATAACACCCTTCGTTTTTCTACTGAAAAAGATTCATTAAATGTGGATATTTTGCAAGGTACTCTGCGATCTTTTATATGTATTAGATTCATTAATCTATTTAGATGTTAAATACTAATTTAGTAAATTTATGGGTGCAACTGAAGTGAGTTTCCTAGTTAATTCAATTGCACCTGCAACTTTTGCCTTTATTTCTAAGTCTTTGAGATCATTATACTGTAATAATAAATTAAAAGATCTCCAGGGGGAACTTTTATTTCATTTTTCTCCAAAGCAAAAAAGCATCAGCAACCCATATCTAAATTCTTATTTTGATGGGTGTGTGTTGCAGGTGGTTACTTTGAGCTTTTTGTTTTTACACTACAGCAAGCATTTGTTTGATTATACTTTTTCAATTAAATCATTGCAGTTAGCTTACTTTGGTTCTATATATAAAAAGAAATCTTTTTACATACAATCTTGATTACTAATATAATCAAGAACTATTAACACAATGTATTAATAGCTTTTATTCAGTAAATCTTTAATTCCATTTGAATTTGAATTGCTGCGATTTACTTTGTTAAGCCTTGTACGGGACTTGAACCCGTGACCCCCAGATTAAGAGTCTGGTGCTCTAACCAACTGAGCTAACAAGGCGGAGCCTCCATCGGGAATCGAACCCGAAAGAACGGTTTAGAAGACCGTTGTGTATCCACTACTAGAGGCAACAGCGAACGTTTCATCAAAACGTTGTTTGATGTTTTTTATTGCAGTATGTTCGCTTTGATACGATCCCAGTAGGATTTGAACCTACGACCTTTCGATTAACAGTCGACTGCTCTAACCAACTGAGCTATAGGATCTAATAGTAAATATGAATTTATTTTTTAAGGGGTTGCTGGGATTCGAACCCAGATCTAAAGGATTTAGAGTCCTCTGTGCTAACCATTACACCACAACCCCGAACAGTAAACTTTTAGTCAAAAGAATTATTTGTTTTTTCAAATTGCTGTTAGTTTACTTTGATACGATCCCAGTAGGATTTGAACCTACGACCTTTCGATTAACAGTCGACTGCTCTAACCAACTGAGCTATAGGATCTTACAGTGAACAATTTTAAATCACATTTTTGTTATTTTGTTTAATTGCATGTGTTCACTTTGTGAAGAAGCCACTGGGAATCGAACCCAGATTTGCGGGGTCAAGGCCCGCCGTGATAGCCGTTACACTATAGCTTCTAACTCCGCTACCGGGAATCTAACCCGGAACTCTTGGGTGAAAACCAAGTATCCTAACATTGGACCATAGCGGAAAAAAAGTCACATTTAGTGACCAGTTTGTATCTGGTGGGACTCGAACCCACACTCCTCTCGGAACAGCATTTTAAGTGCTGCGCGGCTACCATTTCGCCACAGATACTTGGAGGGATTACCGGGAATTTAACCCGGACCACAAGGCTTAAAAGGCCCGTATGCAAACATTACAACATAATCCCATTGGTGCATCTGATGGGACTCGAACCCACACTCCTCTCGGAACAGTATTTTGAGTACTGCGCGGCTACCATTTCGCCACAGATGCTTTTGGAGGAACTACCGGGAATTTAACCCGGACCACAAGGCT
>Ga0222661_1000414_pt1 | contig 16603 bp, 30 predicted proteins | sample AntAcemetagen551_FD_179851 | JGI IMG/M metagenome (GOLD analysis project Ga0222661, IMG submission 179851) | Saline water microbial communities from Ace Lake, Antarctica - #551 | ecosystem: Environmental > Aquatic > Non-marine Saline and Alkaline > Saline | place: Antarctica: Ace Lake...
GGCGTCCATGGTCTTAAGATCTCTGCAAATACGATTGAAATCATCACATGGCATAGTAATGAAAAATTTGTAGTTTTCATCACTCAAATCTCTACAATTATCATTCATTTCAGGTTCTTGGATCTTAAGTTGGTATTCTCTTTGTTCCTATTTGGATGAACAGTTAATATAGATTTGTAATTTTTGTGTGCCCCGATGTTGGGTATAGTTTAGAATCCAAATGACTGTATCATCACCATTATTAACTGTTTTCATCACCTTATTAAGGTTATGAGCAGATAGCGTAATGATAATAGGAATTTCCTTTCCATCATCATCGAATTGGCTATTACAATAATAATGATCAAATTCCTCTGCATCGAGACTTACATTAATGATCATTGTTTGGCTGTTATCCATGGCATAACATTTAAGTCCATCACGAAACAGGTAAAAATCTACATCATTCATATTTTCTTTAAGTGCTTCAGTTAGTTTGCTGATAGTTTTGCATTCGCTACTACGAAATTCAAAAACATTGTCGTGTCCATATTGTGGTTGAGATTCCATTAGTTATATTTAACATTACAAGTCTAAATATCATTTTTAACGAAACATTTTAATTATGCTTAAGTTTTTGGATTTTAGCTTTTCCGATTTTTAGCAGAATAACTTCTTTTAGTATGTCTTATAATTGCATCTTCAACAGTTTCACCCTCTTTCATAGGTATTGCAATATTACGCCACATAAATGACATTTCACGACCTATTGGACTAATTAAATTTCTGGGTCCTGCAGCTGATTGTGGTGCTCTTTTACGATAAACATAGTAAATAAAATTTTCTTCATCAAAATCTCGTTCTATGATAATAATTAGAGGTTGATTTGGTTTAATATCAGTATCAGCAAACCATGTTGGATACTTTTTAATGTACTTAATAATGCTACTATAAGCTTTTTTTGCAGCAACTTGAGGAAATTTACCCCGAAATTCACCCCATTGATTGTTTAAATGTAAATGAGGTATGCCGGCAATTTCATCACCTTCCTCAGTGATTGCAAATCTTATCGTGTATTGAACATCATCCATATATAATCAACGGCAGATTTTATGTTCCATAATACATTATGTCTTGTATATAAAGTTAAATATGTATCATTAATACCTATCCAATACACATAATCTTGTGCAATGTCTATGGGTAAATCATTATATATTTGATGTGCCATAACAGGATTTTTGAGGTATATATGAAATCCTGTTGGTTTATCATTGTCATACTTAGCTAGTACATTTTGCCAGTTATCAATAGTTGCTGGTGTATCTAATAAGATATCTGCATATTTAAGTGCAAAGGATTTGTTTACTTTTATATATGATTTAAGTTTGCCACTGGGTAATTCAATACAATTAAGATGACCACCATCATTATCCACATATATTTTATAACAGTTATTACCATCTTGTCCAAATATAATATCATCATTATCAGAATATGAGTGTTGATTGATAAATCTAGTTGCTATTTGACATTGTATATTTGAAAGATTCCAGTGATCAAAGATCTTATCTAACTATATTAATGCATCTGGTTTGAGTAATGGTATAGTATATCGATCAGTATTTAATTCTCCTGTTTTAGTGTTAATTTTGATACTAGGTTCAATTATTGGAAATTCACGTTGTTTAATTGTATTTAATAGGTGATTTTTAGTATATTTTTCAGTGAATTGTAATAAAATGTATTTGCTGTACAATGTAAAATATAATAAGACTATAATAAACCCTATTATTAATAATATCACCATTTAATTAAAGTATTTTAAAAAATACTGCACATTTAACATTAATGTATAAACCAAACAATAATGATAATACAGTTAGTCACTAGTAGGAATTAGATACAGCATATGTATTGGCATAGGCTACACGTTTACATAAGATATTAGTATGGATTAAACAGTGCATTGCCTGTCGATAGAGGATTGATCGTTTAAAATAGGGTATTGATACTGAATTATATGATTCTGCAAAGCAGTAGCAAAAGTTAGAGAAGCTTCAAGCTCGGAATGACATGCAACTTTATTTGAATTTAGCTGACTTGGGATATCGTACCAAAGTTTTAGAAGAGGAACGTTCACATCACATGACGATTGCATTGAAATAGAGTAAGACTGATGAAGAACGTAGTCAAAGTGCGTTTAAAGCTGAAGAATTAACTGATCAATATAAACCTTTAGAAAAAGAATATGAACAAAAGCTGAATTAGATTGTACCTGAGCTTTACGAGAGATTGCCTACTTTATATAGTAAGATTATTGGTGGAACCAATATGGATACTGTTAGACATGTACTTGTAACAATGAAGTTGTACCAAGATGGTAAAATTTCAACGAATGAAGCTGCCAACCGAGGAATTGATTATGAAGAATCTCGGGGTGGTCCCAAGGGTATATTGGATGTTTTACTTGAAGGGCCACGTAGAAAAAGGAAGTAATTATTTACCTCTAACTTTAAGTTTAAGTTTAAGTGCAATTATACCTCTACCTCCAATACGTGCCGTTCCAGGTGGTCCATCCCGAGATTCAACAACTCTACCACCACGTCCTCTGCCTTGACCACGTCCACGTCCACGTCCACGTCCACTACCTCTACCTCGTCCAACTGTGCCTAAATTGGTGGGTTTTGTTTTAAGGGGTGCTTTTTTAATAAGTTCATCATAATCGACATCTCTTTCTTTCTTAAATAGTAATGATGAATTGAGCTGGCTAAAAATTGTTTCGGCCCTAGTCAATTTTGGAGGAGGATCAAATGATTTGGGATATTCAGACATTAATACAAGTCCATATTCATTTGCTAAATCTTTGAATTGTTTAAACTTATCACCTTCAAGAAGCATTGGGTATTCCTTGTGTGCAGAGCTAAAAGTTTCAAATAAAACACTTACCGGAAATCCATATGTATCACCATCAACAATTTCACCATCAATGAGATCAGTAAATATTTTGATATTCCACAGGGTATTACCATTATTTTTCCCCAAACCAGTATACTTTGCAATAAGCTGATGTTCATCCGTTTTAGTGTAGGATATAGTTGTATTACCCTGTTGAATTGAAGGAATATTTAGAAGGCCATTTCTTACATTATATATAGCCTCGGTACCATCTTTATGTTTATATGGTAATAGTTTAAGTAACTCTTTTCGATTAAATGTAGTAGCTGCAAAATATCCACCTGTTTTAAGGTGGCTTGATACATTCCATAAAAATTTTCTCATTGAATTTTCCGATTCCGAGGCATAGTGAATTGCAAAATGACATGTTACTATATCAAATTGTGATTTAAGACTCTGGGGTATATGCTAAGCATCAGTTCTTAGGTATCGAGTAAAATCACCTTTGTGAAATTCAATTTTGGTTTTGGTACGTTTACTGTTTCTTAATCTATCGATAGCTCTATTAAGGTTATCATCGGAATTTTCAATCCCGACTACATGCGATAGTCCCTATATTTTCCACTTATGAATGTCACCACCTCTACCTGAACCTAAATCTAATAAACGTAATTTTGATGCATCGACAGAAGCATCATCAGCACCTGCGCCAGATGCTGCCGCGCCAGATACTGGTCCAATTAATTGGATCATCTTTTTTAGTAAATTAGTTTTAATTTTATTATGATAACTTCTCATAGCATTCATGATATTGCGTCCACCTGCATTATAGTATTTGCTGAAAGCTTCAAACTAACCATCACTTACATATAAATGTGCCATTTCAATAGGTATTTGAATAAGATTCCAGTTACTAATAACAGTGCGTCCACCATTAGGATGAGTTTTATCATACCTTAACTTTAATGGCTACCACTGTTTAATTGTATTATCCCATTTAAATTCAACAATATCATTATGTTTAATGATTCGTTTATCATCGGTTAAAGCATTGTCACCAGTTGCTTCGATATACCATAGATCAGTTGAACCATTTCTAAATGGTGTTTCCTAGTTATGACCTATTGTATACATTAATTTGCATACTAAATATTTTTTATCATCACTCAAATCATCAATGGTAGTGCCCTTAATAAAATGTTTTTTGCCTTGTGGATGATAAACAACTCTATAATCATTAGTGATATTATCAACTGGTTTCCATTTAAAAACACTCGACCACAATGTAGTACGACTAGTATCATCAATTGAATGATAGTAAGAATCATCACCTTTCATTGCTTGAAAAATAATCCCATCAAGAGGATATTTCCAAGACGTTGCATATTTAGGCGCTTCATTATGTAGAACATGTGTTATTACCATCGGTGTAGTATTAATTACTTGAAAGTGTATTAGATTTTCTAATACGGATGCAGGATAGAATGTTTTTACTAATAGACTTAAATTGTTATTATCATCATCCGTAATATTACCATTCTAATCAGTTATATCTGTGATGGTTTTGATTAGCTTGCCATACCGCGAATTAGGTTCAACTAGTTTAATTTGTCTGATAATGATCTATATCTATTTCTCACTAAATCCCATTTCATCCAAATCATAAAAATCCGTATTTCGCTGATCTTTTCCTTTCAAAAATAATATATCAAATGCTAAAAAGGTAAACTTTTTGGGCTTTACGCTATCACTTGTGGTTATGTTTTTGGGCTTTACGCTATCACTTGTGGTTATGTTTGATGAATCAACAAGTTCACCATCAATTAATGTATTAGATAGATCTGAAATAGTGATACCAGTTGGTTTGATTTTTAACTTCTTTGTGATCAAACTTATTTTTCCATTTGAATCAATAAACAACAAGTGTCTCTCACCATCTGCTTTACCACTAAACACTGTATTATCTGTAATTAATCGTGTTTCACTGCTGGAATCAAGATGTGTATGTTGAAGTGCCCCTACATCAGCACCGATAAATTTAGGCTATTTTGTATTGACAAGCCGTCTGTACTCATCTAATTGATTAGGAATTTCTGTTAAATCACCAATATGCATTCCTCCCATTCTAATGGTGATAAGTTCTCTAATTTTGGTCATTACATTTTCAGTTAATAATTTCCTGATTGTTTCGCTGATATCACCCTCAAGTGAAACATTTTTAAATTCGATTTCGACTTCATAATGATCAACAGCATCAAGTGTCCGGGAATTGGTAAAATTGCGACCACTTTTACTGCGTACAACAGTCATATCAAGTACTACATTTTCACTAAGATCCACAGAAAATCGTTTAGCATATCGATAATTATTATTTCCTCCTTCTGCAGGTTTGACACGTCCATGTCGTAGAGTATTTCTAATTAGTTCTTTAGTACTGGATTCAATATCTTTTTCAGATGAGGCCACAATTCTGAAACCCATTTGTTTAGATCTAACTAAGTGTATTCTGGATCCACTATATTTTTTCTTTCGGTAAAATGTCACATTTTCATTATTAATATTAGCTATATCGCTTGTACAAAAATCTCTAATATTTTTAACCTATTTATCACTGGGATTATCATTAATCCTTACACGATAGCTACCAGTTACATCCGGGTTGGATGATTTAGATAGATCAGGTGTAACAGTGAGCATAAGTTGCTTATTTACCCCACTTTGTACAGGTTTTATCATTTTATCAGCGATCTGTTGAAATGTTTCAACATCAATTTTGGAAATAAAGTTTTCGGATCCAGTTGAGTTCTTAGACCAAGATCCAAACCTAATCTCAACTTCTTCTAAGTTTTTGAGTTCTGTATGTTGATCCTTAATTTGTGTTAAGTATTTAACCATACAATCCTACAAACCCTCCAAACTTACTAATTCAATTCTCTTCGATGTTGCCATATATATTAGCTTATCATTTAAATCATTTTTCCTGTTCAAAGTAATTTAACTGTGTTCTTTATTGAAATCCCTCGATAACAAGTTTCATGGCTAACTAACTTTTCTTGAATTTCTTACCGTTAATATCACTAATGGGTAACCCTCGTTTACGGGTGGCTTCTTGTAGAGCAGAGAGTTTTAATTTGGATATTTTATCAGCCTATTGGTTGATATGGTCAACGATATCTTTGTCAAATTTCTAATCAACTAAATTTTTAATAATAGGACTTTCAGAATATCTAAAAAGGTAACATTCATCTAATTTACGATACACTGTATAATACATACCACCATCATCTTCATATAGGAAGATAGTTACGTTGTGTTTATCATTGCTATGAACTTGTATTCCGATATTATTGAATACTATGAGTGAAACCTTAAAAAATTTCGCAATGTAATCTTTAGCATCTTTGATTAAAATGCCACCTTTATGTAAGCTGCATCGGATGTCATTCTACACCTATTCTGACAAATTGGTGGCACTTAACTAATACAGTAACTTATCGCGTGTTTTATCTACAAGTTCAACTTGCTCAATCCATTTAAGTTGATTATAATCAAAAGATGTATCACAATCTGATTCATCACTTAATTGTGATAAAGCTCGTAACATACAGTGAAATATGCTATTTTTGGCAGCTGAAACAGGCATAGTTGCGAATTCATCTAGATTAATATTGTGTTTTTGGGCAACACTCTGTGGTAATCTAATACGTGTTTTCTAAATCTATTCAAATTTCAATGATGTATCGGGAGTAATTCGACGATAACTTAATTGATTGTTACTCAAATTATTTGCCAACTAAAACAAATGATCATGATTCATTTATGTAATAAAACCATTATCATTTTTATATTCCGTTAAGGTATATGAATGCCATCATCTATACCTTCATTTTTATTATACTTATGTGTTGGGCATTAAAATCAATTAAATCAGATTCTCGCGAAATTAGGTAGATTGGTGGTCGACGCAAACGAAGAAGGCGTTCTCGGCGTAAACGTAGGAGAAGTAAACGTAAACGCAAGCGTAAAAGACGACGCAAACGACGTAAAGGTAGACGTAAGCGTAAACGATCTAGACGTCGTGGTAGAAGGCGCCGCGGTCGTGGAAAACGCTCTAGATCCAAAAGAAGATCTAGACCTAGTAGGGTTTCTAAATCAAAGAATACCCAAGCCCGCAAAGGTGGATTATTTACATGGCAAAATATTCGAAAGTGGTCAATATATGCATTATCAATGTATTGGTGTTGGACGTGTAATACAGAGGTACCCTTTTGGATTAGAATAATATTTATGGTGGGATGTCACTTTTTTAGTTGGCACTATTTTATGTTTTATGTATTATATCATATTGTACTTAAATAGCCATGTTCTTCAGGAATAGGTTCAGTTGGAGGTGTTTTAGTTTAAAAATGATTCCACATTTGAAATTTATAAAATGTGGAACAGATTTTGGAAGTATAGTCTAATGACAATTATTGGTGGTGGATTTACTATATATATGTCCATTGCTATTTTACAAGAACGTGATGCACGCTCTGGTTATTTAAAACATCAACATCAAACTCGTAATTGATAAATTTAATTTATACTTTGCATAATCATTTGTCTATTATAGATAGGACCAACACTGGGTTGATACCATGGACTAACAACTGTCATTGGTATTGGTATACCACCACGCAAATCTCGTGACATATTTCTCCGTCTTTGTGGTAACCAAAAAGTAACTGGTGTCATCAGGGGCATACCATATCCTAAGTGGTAAGGATCAGATATATTTGCAGTAAATCCTTCCCAATTTAAAAAATATTTTACTATCATAATCAATATGATTATGATTGCAATAATGAACCATGTCATCATATAGATTAGCTATGATAAAATTTGTTCCCGTTAATACCCTTAATTACCCAATTACAATGAGTAGATCGTAATTCATTAAGAGATACCCTCATAATTCTTCGTTGAGAACCAGTGGAGGTATTATTTTGATCCATTGTATCAAAGTTTAGTTGAAAATTATCACCACATACATACAATATAATTTGCCTATCTTGTGTTTTATATGATTGTTCAATTAGATCCTAGGATACATTATCATATAACCACCAACCCATATTACTGCCAGAATACATCCAAACCCAATTTGGAAGCGTGTTGTAAACGGTATTTTTTGATAAAGGATCGCCTTCAGTGGTGGGGCCGGAGACACATTCATGAATTGACATTGAAATGTGTTTTTTACAAAAAGGGCATGTTTCTAATGCATGTGATTTAATACATGAAAGGCAAATTTGATTATTGCAATCACATGGCAACTTGTGTAAGTAACGCTCCAATGAACAAATTATACACTATTTCATTAGTAATCAATAGACTGTACTTCTAAATCATTGTTTAATGGAAACTACACACAAATATCTAATTTTGATACGTGAGGTGTTATATACAATAAATTCATCATAATTTAGTGATCCCTTATGATTTATTCTTTTAACTAGATTACCTGTGGGTAAAATCACACCATCATTCATTACTATCTATTTTTGAGGATTGGGTGTATATTTCCCAACACCATGAACAGAATCATATCCTACTATAGGTAGTTTATTAGATGCCTCAAGTTTTTTTTGTGGGTTACCAAGTGCAACTTCACATAACATCATGATTCCAATATCGTTTGTTTTCATATATTGTGCACTTTTGGTGCTACTATTTGCAAAATATATTCCATTGCCAAACATAGATCCTGTTTTAACAATTTTACTGTTATGATTAATGATATTTAATCCCTTGGATATGATACTTACATAGTTTGCTATTCTTGAACCATGCCATAATAGCTATCGATTTTCTGATTTTTCCCATGGTTTGAAATGTTTCTTCTCACATTCCTGTGAAACTTCATACAGATGTTCCATATTAATTTTGAAATGGTGTCCAGCTGTACTTAACATGTAGCTATTGATGGTATTATAAACATTGGTTCCTTTAGGTACATGTTTAATTGTTGCATTAAGTGCACTATACTATCGTGTAACTTTACCCTATGCACTTTTCGATAATTTAGAAAGAACATCCAGATCGGTTAGTGTATCTAATAATTCATATTTATCTTGAATTGCTAATTGAGTATTAATTAGAGGTGGTACTTTCATTCCAAAATTACTGGGAATTACAGTATAAAAAGCACTTGTTAATTCCTAAACTTCATTTTCAGAATCCTCATTACTAATGATTTTGTTAAGTTGATTTAATATTAAAGTAGCTTTAAGAATTTGCTGTTTGCTAATTGCGCCCAACGGTGCTTTTACATGATCAAGAGAAAATTCCTTTGCAACCTTATTATAAATTGTTAAATCATAAATCATATTTATGAGTGTAATTACTCTTGGACAAATTGTAACTTTTTTAATTCGAAGCGCAATTTTTGTATTACTCTGACTATCGCCATCATCGCCATCATTGCCATCATTGCCATCATTGCCATCTCCCTTCATTTGAATATATTGATATTTACCAGTAATATTTGAATTGGATGTATGTCGTTTATCCCAATTAATACCTGTTTTATCCTAGAAATGTGATTGAAAATCCTTAATAGCTACATCCTTATCTAGATAACATTCTAAATTAGATGTACCCCCATACCCTACACGTCCAGATCGTGTAAAAATAAACCATGCATCAGGATTAGAACGATGAAGTAATTGCATAATCATGAATTTATTTGCATTATTTGCAATATCTGTAATGTTTAATGTGCATGAATAATCCTCAAATAAATGTACTGTATTTTTAATGGCCTATGGGCACTGTATATCAATATTCATTTGTATGGGTTTAAAATGAATTATCATTTTTATATTAATCATGAAACGCCTGAAATCATATTAGGCACAGATGAGGGACATTTTAAAAAAAGAGATGAACGAGTGTCAATCCCAACAGCCATTGATGATTAGTGCATTAGACGGCGGTAAACGGGTAAGATCGATGATAGCGTTACATGCAGACGCTGGTATAAAATCAACTAAAATGGCATTAGTTATTGAGTATTTACATACTCATTAGTTATTATTACGTGCTTTTACAAATTAGCACCATTCGATCAGAGGAAACAAGATTAAACTATCAACTTGTGTATTATTATTGCTTGATTATCTCAAAAACAAAGCAATTAATCTATTTGAACAAATTAATCCCTCTGAAAGGTTACGAGCTGTATTTACATAGGTATGTACCATAGATATGAATTCAATTCCAATTTCATTAAATAATTACCAATGTGAGAGAAAATAGCGTTATAATGCATTAAAAATAGCAGATATTACTACTGCTTAGTTATTTAAACTTGCATTTGCAAGCTATGCATAGTTTATTAATCCTGTATAGTTACAAATATATGAACAAATTGGGCATAGTTTTGGTATTTGTTATCATGTAATATCTGTATTAAAAATCAATAATACAAGCTCCAGTATAAAATTATGGTAGGGTACGATAGTTGAATGTTTTACACGTAATTAGTTGGTTGATTTATTTGCATCCCAGTTGAATACCTATAAATAGTTATGTACATAGTGTTGTGTATATAACGGATTATTTGAGATCCTATCACTTTATTTAACTAATTAGTTTAAACAGTACCTTGCCAAAGATTAGACTTAACTGCACAGGTATTAATCTACTTTTTATAATTATAGTTTAATGGTTCCTAATTAACCATTCTTGTGGGATTATTTAACCATAATGGTGTATATTGCATATAATTATCGCCTTGTCCCTAATGAAGGTTATGTATTGCCTAAATATAAGTTTTCTTTAGTTGTTGATGCACTTCATTCGCAATACAATCTTTAGGATTATAGTAATCTAACCTTCTTAACTTTGATTCAGCGTCGATATTAATGTTAGTTCCATGAATCCAAGGTCTATCTTTACGTGTTTTTTTACACTTTAAATGTCTTCGTTTTGCACGTTTGGTAGGTTTCGACTTTACCTTACTACCATTTACAGTATTTTGTGTTGGTAATCCCTAATATTTTTGACCATTCAAATGATTACACCAATAACGTGAACTTTTGTTTTCTAAGTTTTTATTAAGCAATAACCATTCACGATCAACACCGATACATGGATCAGTTGTTTGTGGACGATTGTTGTAAATGATTGGAGGGCGATGAATTACAAAGTTGCGATCTAATAATGGTTCATTGGGAATACGTTGATCCCAATATTTGAGTTCCTAAGTGTTATTGCATTTCTATAATTCAGAGTTGGGGTGATACATATAATGTATCGAACATTTTTAATTGTTGCGAATTAGCACCACATATCCTCTTTTTTTGAATCCATCTGTGCCCCAAAAAATCTTATGTGTGTAATTGTATTTTTTTATAAATTCATCTATAGCTTTAATTATGCCTGGATACTAATAACCACCAGAATTTAAAATAGTATAATCATCACATACTATAATATCACCCTTAATTTGATACCTTTGTACAAATTCAAGTTCATATTTTAGACTATCATAGTTGTGCATTGCATCTAAGAATGCAAAATGTATTCGTTGGACCTTAATTTTATCAAGTATTTGGCGACTCTGACCATGGTGAAATTCAACATACTTATTAATTACTGATTTATAATCATTCAATAGCTAAGGTCTCGTATGTATTCCCTCAAAATCCTTTATACAATTCCAATAAATTGGTAGATTATTAGGTAAAACATCAACTGTGTGTATCTTTCCCGAGGCATTACACTATTCAAGAGCATATGCCATGCAAGTTGAACTAAAACCTCTTGCTGTTCCGGTTTCAAGAATAAACAAGGGTATATTTTTGTGTTCTTGGGCATATTTTAATAGTGATGCATATAGTAAAAATCCATGAAGGTACAACATTGGTGATTTTTTCAATGTTATTTGTGTATTAAGCGCAATTTGGTGTATTTGATTAAATGGTATTTCTTGTTTGAAATAATCGCCAAGTTCTTTGTAAAATTTTGAATAATTACGATTTTTTACTTCTTTCCATAGTGCTAAATATGTTTCAGGTGTAACTTGTTTATCTTTAATTTTATGGATACTTCCAGGATTAATAACTTGAACATGAAAAGGATTTTGGTTCATTATTGTTAATTAGGAGATAATTCTAAATTAAGTTTATTAAAGGATATGTGTCCATATTACTAAGGAGAAACATGAAAATTTTAATCATTGATGATCGACCTATTTATGTTGGATCAAAACGTGTATTTGCTGATGGATTGCATTATTATTTATCAAAATTCAATGATATTACGTGTACCATTTCAGATGTGTGTGATACACGTGGTTATGATGTAGTTATATATGGTAAACATATGAGTACTAAATTTCATGAAATCAAAAAACATGCAAATTAGTTAATTGGTACAATTAATCCCAATGTAAATTCAAAATGTAAATGGTCAAAGTTAGATTTTATTATTGTTGGTAGTTTGGAAGAACGTGATTCATTGTTGTCTAAATGTAATAATGTGTTTATTTTTCCCTTAGTTGAGACTTTTATAGATAAATCCAAAGTTAAGGTTCATAATGATACACATCCATTGGTGTTGGGGTATCATGGTAATAGTTCACATTTAACACAGTTTGAAAATGGATTACGGGAAGCTATTGAAATAATTTCAAATGAAGTACCTGTGGTGATTCATGTTATTCATGGCAATCATAATGGCACACAATCATTCTGGACATTAGGTAGACCAAAGGGTATTAAGGTGATTGAAAAACAATGGGATATTGCTACTATTTAGAATAATTTACTAAAAGTAGATGTAGGATTATGTCCAAATAATCCCCCAATTGATTGTTCTATTTTAAAAAAGATGAGAGAAGGTTCAAATGGTAAATATGGTGATTATCCATCAGATTATATTGTTAGATTTAAAAACAAATCAAATGCAGGCAGAACATTTTTATATCATTAGTTGGGTATTCCGGTAATTGCAAGTTTTACACCCTCACATTTTCATATATTGGGCAACCCTGAAAATGGGTTTGTTGCAAATAGTTGTGAAGGGTGGTTATCTGCATTACGTTCATTAGTATCTGCTAAAGAACGTATACGAATTGGTATGAATGGCAAGCGTGAATTTGAAAGATAGTATGATATGATCAAATGGGTTAAAAACATTATTAACGGGTTAAAAACTTTGAAATAAAGTTACATAGGAGTACTATAATATATGGATCAAATCAAAATGAGAAGATCAATTGGTAATGAATACCAAGTATATGATGATTATATTGAACATCAAAAGAAAAAAACAACTGATCCTATTAAGCGCAAAAAGTGGTTGGGTAAGGAGTGGCAAATGAAAATAGATGTATTTAGCTAGGTGTTTACAACATACAAAGATCTTGGTATGTTAAAACATGGAATGAAATGTGTTTGTTTTGGCGCTCGAACGGGATAGGAAGTTGTTGCTTTAAAACAAATGGGTATGGACGCCATTGGTATTGATATAGTGCCATATGAACCATATGTAATTCTTGGTGATATTCACAATGCACCATTTGAAGATGCTAGTGTTGATTTTGTATTTACAAATATTTTTGATCACTCAATTTATCCCCAAAAGTTTATTAGTGAAATGCAACGGGTTCTCAAACCAGGAGGTCATGTGTTAATGCATTTATAGTTAAATTGTGCATCAGATGAATATGCCGAAAACGATGTTACTACATCGAAACCAATCATTGATCTATTTAATCGATCAACTATGGTAATTGATCGATCCATTCCTCCAACATTGGCAATGAATTGGGAGATTTTGTTACGTAAACTATGATTTTAAACGCTCAACATTATCTTTTGATATATAATTATTAATAGTATGTTTAACACCCTAATCATCATAATAGTATGCACCTGGATAGGGTGCAACCTAACTCCTAATTATATTATAAATCTAATCAATTGTCATTGATTTCCAATTAATTTTGCCGTCAATTGGAGTTCGCTATTTAAAATATTTAGGTTTCCCTAACAATTTTTGGGGTGTTTGTATATAGTTATTTATGTATAACTATGGTTTAAAATCAATTAAAATTTTGGTGGCTGTTGTAAATGTTGTCGCGATAACATCATTTATAGTATCATTGTCTTTTATTTTGTATTCAAGTGATTTTACAATATCCCCTTCATCGATACCTGCCTCTAACGTGTGTAAAGTAACATGGGATGAAGTTAATCCTTCAATCATTAACCAGTTTAAAATGTGTGCCCCTCTGTATTCTGGGAGTTTTGCCGGATGTATATTGAAAGCACCTCTATATCCGCATTGGCAAATTGTGGTTAATGCAATAATTTGGGGATAATACACGCTAAATATTGTATTTATATGATTGTCAGTTAGTTGGTTATTAAATTTAGCAGTGTTCTGCTGATTTTTCTTATAAGGTTGCTGTAATATAGTGCAATTATTTGGAATCACTAGTTTTATTTGGGATATATTGGTTTTAGCAGGAAACACTATAACATTTGGATTAACAATATCAACAAAACTTTGATAGTTAGCGTTATTTTTGATAAATAATGCAGGTCTAATAATCTAGTTTGTATTGTAAATATCACAAAGATCACGAGTAATCTAATAATCAACAGTTGACGGAACACAAAACTATTTTGCTGTTTGGATGGGAATTTTACCCCAATTGCGTGATAAAGCTAATTTTAGATTTTTATTAAGATCCTAAATAGATGTAATTATACCAGATCGTGATATTTTAGGGTGTATATTTACTGTATCGCGAACTAAAAAGGGTGTATTAGACATAAGTGCTTCGGTTATTACTCGAGGATTGGGATCGCGATTATTTGTGAATAAAACGATTAACTAGCTAATATCGAATATTTGATGTAGATGTTTTCGTGTAACCTTACCTGTAAATGTGGCTTTGATTTGTTTTTTGTTGAGAATTTGTTTAAGATTGGAAATGTCAATTGTAATGTCTCCTGCAAAAACCAAAAAGTATGATTTGAGTATTATGGGATCAATATTCTGTATAAATCCAATTTGATTTTTAATATTGTTAACTGTTGCAGGAAAACAAATAATTTGGTGTTTCTAAATTTCCCTCTAAAAAGACAGTTTACGAAAATCGCCCACGGGATACTTAATTAAATATCGATCAGTTAAATCAATTACATTAGATGGTTGTTTGGTATAGTTATACACAGGTGAAGGACATATTATTTTTTTAGCTTTGATACGATCTTTCATATTTTTGTATGCTGTAGATCTCGTGATAACCAAATCAAATGTATGTGATAAAGTTTCTTTTTCAGTTAGTTCCGTAAAAGTTCCATTACTTATATGATAGTATTTATTACACTTTGTGCCCTTGTTATAAGAAAAGTAAATTTGATTGCATCCAGTAATCCATTGAAAACTAATTGGTAAATGGTATCCTTCAACTGCATCTAATGCTGGTGAAAAGTGTAAAAACAAAACCGATTTTGGTTGGGTTATGTTTGTTTGTAATTTATATGGTGATGTAATTTCTGTATTTATTGGTGTTTTTGGTAGCTATTGGTATGCACCTTTTATATTATTTTTGTAGTTTCCTACTAGAATCTATTTGATATACTCCATATACTTGAATGAATTAGAAAACTTTAAATACAATATTAACATGCAGTGGAATTACATTACATGGAGGTGAAATGTGTCATCTAGTATTTTACCCTGCCCCTCCAAATACTGGGATTTACATCAATAATATACGTGTAGATATTCGTGATATTAAATATGTGCATGGAGCCACTGCTGTTGGAGATGTTATGTTAATTGAACATTTTTTGAGCAGTTGTTATGCTCTTGGAATCACGAACCTGTTTATAAGTTCATCATGTAGTGAGTTTCCGATATTTGATGGTGGATCTAAGTATTATATGGATTTACTAACACCTCACCTATTAAAATAGGAAGAGCAATTAATAGTATTAGATTTACCTGATTATAAATTAGCATTTACATCACATGATGATATTGAGCGTGGACATAAAGATTTAAAAAAGTAGATTGATTTTAGCCAACCAACATCAAGTGATGTAAATTCTAATTTACTGTGTAGATATTATGTAAAATTTCCGTATAATAATACTCAAACATCTAAAATAACCAGTTTTCCGTTAGATCAAAATGAGTATTTATCTAGTTTGTCAATATGTAAAACACATATGAATCAACAATATTATGATTATGAACGACAAATAGGAAGGCTTTAGGGGGCAATTCCATCTAAAAACATTTTGGTGTATGACTATTTATTAGATAAACCAGTATTAGCGTGCCATAAGTTGCTTGATTTGTTGGGTGATTTAAACGTTCTTACTAATTATAGATTTCGTGGTAAGATTGATTGCAGTTGTACCGGTCACTATCATCACATTTAGGCAGTAAACTATTTATGGAAACACTGTATAATCCCAAAAATGTTACCAACTAATAAAGTTTCCCGTGATGATATGTTGGGTTTATGCGATGAACATTAGTTGATACCATATCATGGATTAACGCATTTTTCATTTAATATATAGCAATTCTTTGCAAGCGATTGTAAATTTAATGTATTGAGACGGAGTGATGGATGTATTTGGATTTTCCCCGACAGACCAGTTGATCATTGGTCACCCCTTCCAGTTTTTACAAATTGTGTTAATATAGGTGT
>Ga0222661_1000419_pt1 | contig 16519 bp, 20 predicted proteins | sample AntAcemetagen551_FD_179851 | JGI IMG/M metagenome (GOLD analysis project Ga0222661, IMG submission 179851) | Saline water microbial communities from Ace Lake, Antarctica - #551 | ecosystem: Environmental > Aquatic > Non-marine Saline and Alkaline > Saline | place: Antarctica: Ace Lake...
CTGAAAACCCTTCTCCTTTAGCATTAGTTTTTGTCTCTCTATAAAAAATTAATACTCTTCCATTTGGAGACCAAGACGGTGCTTCTTGATAAAAATTCTCAGTTAATAGTCTTTCACCTGATCCATCAGTTCTCATAACCCCAATATAAAACTTTCCTTTGTGTAGTTTTGTAAATGCAATTAAATCACCTCTTGGAGACCATACTGGTGTTCCATACAAGCCATTTCCAAATGAAATTCTTTTAACATTTTTTCCATTACTGTTCATGACATAAATTTGTTGGTAGCCACTTCTATCAGAATTAAAAGTAATATATTTTCCATCAGGAGAATAAGAGGGAGATGTATCAATTGAAGGGTGATTAGAAATTCTCTCAACAATCCTATTTTCAAGATCCATTGTATATATGTCTGAATTTCCATCTTTAGCAAAACTCATTATAATTTTTTTACCATTGGGAGAAAATCTTGGAGCAAATGTCATGCCTGGAAAGTCTCCAACAACTTCTTGCATTCCAGTTTCAATATCAAGTAAATAAACTCTAGGTAAATTTTTGAAATATGAAAGGTATGTAACCATTTGATTCGTTGGACTAAACCTTGGTGTTAAAACTAACTCATTACCAAGGGTTAAAAATTTATTATTAAATCCATCCTGATCCATAATTGCTAATTTTTTTATTCTATTAGTTTTTGGACCCTCTTCAGAAATATAAATTATTCTAGTATCAAAATAACCTTTTTCACCGGTTAAACGTTCATAAACCTTATCTGTTATTATATGTCCTACTCTTCTCCAATTACTTGGCACGGTTGTAAAAGCTAATGCCATTATTTCTTTTCCAGCTAAAACATCCCACAATCTAAATTCTACTCTTAATTTTTCGTCTACAAAAGTAACCTTACCTGTTACTAAAGCTTGAGCTTTTATTAAATTCCAGTCTTCGAACCTTGGTTTTAAATTTGCGATTTCTGGCTCTTGAAGAAACGCTTCTTTATCAAGAGGATTAAATAAGCCAGATTGTCTTAGGTTATTCTCGACAATGGCAGATATTTCTAATCCTAGATTTTCTTTTTTTAATACTTTTTTAAAATTATCTTTTGAATTTTTGTCTATAGCTAAAGGAGAAACAGCAACAGGTAAGGGGTTTAAATTCCCCCTAGTAATATCAACTTCAATTAAAGCAAAGGCTTTAATTGGTAATAAAATTAACAATATAAATAAATATCTAAATAACATTTTATCCTTCTAACATTTCTCTTGCATCAAAGTTTAATTGCATATTCTTCCATCTCTCATAACCTGTACTAGGCACTCTAAGTGGTTGGCAAAGTTTTACAGCTCTTAATGCACTTTCTGCTAATACTTTATAAAATGCTTGTCCAGGCCTATTCATTCTAGCATGATCAAGAATCTCGGTTTTTATAATAGAACCATCTGGTTTTAATTGTAACTTAATTCTGACTAATAAATCTTCATTAAACGGCAACCCTAGAGGAATACTCCAGCATCCAAAAATTTGGGCTTTTAGGGTATCTTCTTCACTTAAGGTTAATCCGCCAAAATCCATCTCTTTATCTTGATCTTGAGTAATTTTATCTAGTTTTTTGTTTGTTTCGGCACTCTCAGTCTTGGATTTATCAATTAATGCTGCAATACTATTACTATCAAATAGTTCTTTTTTTTCAAATTCTGAAATTTGTTTAATTTCTGTCTCTACTTTTTCAGGATTTTGTTTTTCATCTTTAATTTTCTTAATTTTTTCTATTTTTTCATCAGGTAATGGAACAGCATCAGGTTTTTGTTTTTTTATTTTTTTTGGTGGTGCTTGCTCAGAAACTAGTTTTTTTTCTTTTTCTTTAACTTTCTCTATTATTTTTTTTGCCTTAGGTGCAAAAGGAATGTTAGTTTTATCTGTAATTTGAATTAGCTCAACTGATATAATTGGTGGTAGATCAATTGGTTTTTTGGCAAGAAATGGCAAGCTCATAGCTGTAATGATGACGAGCAAAGTGTGGAGCCCAAAAGAAATAATAACATTTCTATTCACTTTAATTACCTCTCTTTATATGGCTCAGAAATTAATGCTACTTTAGTAAAGCCAGAACCAGATAGCATTCCCATTATTTCTAAAACTCTACCATAGTTTATTGATTTATCTCCTCGAACATAAATTCTAGTATCTGTTCTATTTTTAGATACAGCTAAAATTTTTGCTATTATTTTATCATACTCAACTTTAGACTCTTGAATAAATATTTCACCTTTTGAGTTAATAGATAAAGTTAATGGTTCTAATTCTTCGGGCAATGAATCTGCAGAGCTTTCAGGTAAATCAACTTGTATTCCAACTGTTAACAATGGTGCAGTTACCATAAAAATAATTAATAATACCAGCATTACGTCTACAAAAGGTGTGACATTAATTTCACTCATAGGTTCTTTAGATGAACGGTTGAGTTTAAAAGCCATTTTATATTATTGATAAAAATCTTTTAGAAAAGTTTTCTAATTTTTGTGAATATTTTTTAGAGTCGTTATTATACTTATTATAAGCAACAACTGCTGGGATTGCAGCCAATAGTCCTAGTGCGGTTGCAAATAAAGCTTCTGCTATTCCGGGTGCTACAATAGCCAAGCTTGTATTTCTTGAAATTGCAATCGATTGAAATGAATTCATTATTCCCCATACTGTTCCAAATAAACCTATAAATGGAGCGGTAGATCCAACTGTTGCCAAAAATGTAAACCCTTTTTCAAGTGTTACTATTTGTTTTTCAATATTGACCTCAAGCACACTGCCCATCCTTTCGCTGAGATTAGATTTATTTTTTGCCTTTAATAAAGTTTGCATTGAATCTTTAAATAATAAAGCCATAGGGTTATCTAGGTTTATTGGTAGACTATTGTAGAAAGTTTCTGCTGATTTTGATTTCCAAAATTTTTCCTCAAACTCTTCTGATTCTAGATTAATTTTTTTAAATAACCTAAATTTTTCAATGATTATTGCCCATGAGTAAATAGAACAGCCAATCAACATAAGTATTACAGTTTTTACAACAAAATCTGCTCGTATGAAAAGGCTCAATAAAGAAAAATCTGTATTTGATGCGAGTCCTACTGCTTGAGATGTAATATCGGCTTCCATAATTAAGATTTCACACTTAAATGTGTCATGAATTTGACCTTATCAGAATTAATTTACTCTTCTAGTTTATAGGTTTCATAATAAAAACTAGCAATCAAGATTGCATCAGCTTTATTTGAGTCTTTTTTTCTTAATAATTGTGATGAAAAATAAGGAAATACTTCTATTGCTTTAGTTCTGCTGGCGTCTTTTTCAGAATTTATAAGATTAAAATATTTTTTCCATTTTGCAGGTCTTACAAAATACATTGGTAATTGCATCGCTGAACATATCCCTTTTAAAATTCCAAAAGATTGACCAAAATTAAACATGCTGGTTACACCTTGTCCAGGCATGGCTGAAACTTGCTCTATTACAACTTTAATTTCCTCTTTTTTTAGGCTCTTAATTCTTAAGGAAATTTCATGATAAATTTGTGCTCCATTAACTTGTTTCTTATTTTTTTTACCTTCTGCCATATTTGGCATTTCCACTACATCTATTATTTTTCCATCTTCAAAAAAACAAATAGAACCTGTGATACCTGGATCGATTCCAATTATAAGCATTAGTTGTTTCCAAAATTTATGTTTGAATAAACACTTTGAACATCGTCATCGTCTTCTAGTGCCTCTAAAAATTCTATTGCCACTTCTGCTCTATCTTTTGCAACATTGGCACTATTTAGTGGAACCCATTCAATTTCAGTAGAGATAAAATTTGCAATTATTTTTTCTAAATTTTTTTTTACATTATAAATTTCATTCATTGCACATTGAATCTCATGATAACCATCATGTGAAATACATTCATCAGCTCCAGATTCAATTGCTAACTCAAAGATTTTGTCTTCTGATATTTCTTTTTTATCAATTTTAATAATCCCCAGTTGATTAAAATTATGTGAAGCCGAACCTTGTGTGCCTAAATTTCCACCACTTTTTACAAATATTGACCTAACATTGGAAGCTGTTCTGTTTTTATTATCTGTTAATGCCTCTACGATCACAGCTATTTTATCTGGACCAAACCCTTCATATCTCAAATTTTCATAATTAGTTTCAGAACTAATAGATGATTTAGCGATAGCTCTTTCAATATTATCTTTTGGCATGTTGGCTGACTTTGCAGCTTGAATTGCAGATCTAAGCCTTGGATTCATATCTGGGTCTTTGTCACCTAATTTTGCGGCTACACTAATTTCTTTTGATAATTTAGAAAATATTTTAGACCTTTGTTTATCGGCCTTACCTTTGGAATGTTTTATACTTGCCCACTTCGAATGACCTGACATAATAATTAATGAGAATTTTTTAATTCTCCTCCATATATAAAATTTTCTACATTTTTTGCTAATCCTGTTTCTATATCACATTCAACAATCACACCACACAAACTAGCCTCTCCAATTGCTGGAAAATGTTTGGTGGATTTTTTTTTTAAAAATCTATTAATTGAGTTATCTTTATTCATTCCGATAACTGAGTCGTAGTCACCACACATTCCTGCATCCGTCTGATAGGCCGTACCCGCCTTTAATACTCTTGTATCATTTGTTGGGATATGTGTGTGGGTGCCAACAACTAATGTCGCCTTCCCATCAAAAAAATGTCCCATAGCTACCTTTTCACTTGTTATTTCTCCATGAAAATCAACTAATAGAAAATCATAATCTTCTTTTAGCTTATATTTTTTTAAAAATTTTTCAGCAGCTTCAAATACATCCTCACATTTTTTCATAAAGACATTTCCCATCAAATTAAGCACACCAACTTTCATTCCATTTTTAGATGTAAATATTCCAAATCCCTTTCCAGGAGATGGTTCATACAAATTTTTAGGTCTGAGAAGTCTGTTTTCTTTTTCAATATGAGACATTGTTTCTTTTTGATCCCACACATGATTACCTGTTGTAACCACATCTACTCCACAATTAAAAAAATCTTTACATATTTCCTCTGTAATGCCCACACCTGAATCAGCTGCATTTTCACCATTAACAACTACGAAGTCAATTTTTTTATGTTTTATTTGTGTAAGTAAATTATTCAAGACCATCGATCGTCCTGAAATACCAACTACATCACCTAAAAAAAGTATTTTCATTTTATAATATATTTATTTGTTATAATATAATCTAATTTTTGATCATATACATTAATTGGAACTTTATCTATTTCCTGAATCGAAAGAGCCAAGCCTATCTTTATAATATTTTTTTTTTTTGATAATTTTTTTATTAATCGATCATAATATCCACCACCATATCCAAGTCTGTTTAAATTTTTATCAAATGCCACCAAAGGAACTAATAAAATATCTGGGTAAACTATATTTTTAGTTTCTGGTTCAGGTATTCCATATTTGTTTACTTTTAATATTTCAGAAAATGACCATTTATAAAAATTCATTTGAAAATTTTTCTTAATCACAGGTAAAGAAATATTAAATTTACTTTTTTCGAATTTTTTTAATAATAACAAATCATCTATTTCAAAGTTTACTGGATAATATCCACCTATAATTTTTTTGTTAATTTTTTCTTTTTTAAGAATTTTTATTATTTCGTTAAAATTAATTTGAATATTTTTTTTATTAATTTTTTCTCTAACTTTAAGAATTTTTTTTCTTAATTTAGATTTTAACACAAATCTACTGGACTGGATTTTCTAAATTTGCTTTTTCCACAAAATTTTCAATTTCATCTGCTGCTGCTTCGATTATTTTCTCATAATCCTCCTTATTCTTTTCTATTTCTTTTTTAAAATCCTCATGATCTTGGGACAATTGCTTCATCTCTTCTTCTTTTTTGTCTCTGTAGTTATAAATCAAAGATTTTAATTCTCTAAATTTATTTGATAGATTTTTTAACTCATTTTTTTTCTGTTCTACCTTTTTTTTAGTTTCAAAGTATTCATCCATTATTTGAACTGAAGTAATTAATAAAAGTTTATTCTCTCCTATATTTCCTAGGTCATTCTTTAAATTACTGAATTTTTGATTAATATGAGTTAACAATTCTTCTAAATGTTCCTCTTGTCCATCATCACAAGATAGGAGAAAATCTTTACCATTAAATTTAATATTTACATTTGCCATTTGTCGATTTCTTCCAATAAAGTATCCGTTTCTTGATTTAATTCATCTATTTTTTCTGAAAATTCTGTCTCTTTTTTTTGTTCATCTATTTTTTGTTGATTAATATCCTCTAATTTTTGATTAAGTGCCTTGTATTCACTTTCTAAATTTTGATACTTTTCTTCTATTTGTTTTTTTTCAATTTCCAATTGATTTTTTTGAATGCTTAGGTTTTCTAGATTGGTCTTTAACGTTGGGTTTTGTAAATCCAAACTCTTCAATCTATTAAGAGCAAAACTAAGTTTTTTTTCTTTTTCACTGTCTGTTTTCATATATATATATTTATATTATTAAATTGAGTCTACTAAGTCTAGATAGGATATTTTTGAACAAACTACATAAAGATCTATCAAACGCAATAAGGTTTTTGTCAATAGATGCTGTGCAAAAGGCAAATTCGGGACATCCCGGAATGCCAATGGGAATGGCAGATGTAGCAACAGTTTTATTTAGAGATTTTCTTAAATTTAATCCAAAAAACCCGAGCTGGTTAAATAGAGATAGATTTGTTTTATCCGCAGGTCATGGGTCCATGCTTCTTTACTCTTTATTGCATTTAACTGGTTACAAAAGTATCTCTTTAAACAATATTAAAAATTTTCGGCAATTAAAATCTATTTGTGCAGGACACCCTGAATATCACCCTGGTACTGGAATTGAAACTACAACGGGTCCACTTGGGCAGGGGATTGCTAATTCAGTTGGATTTGCTATTGCAGAAGAAGTTTTAAAGAAAAAATTAGGTAAAGAAATAATAAACCATAAAACTTATGTTTTGGCTGGAGATGGATGCTTAATGGAGGGGATTAGTCATGAGGCAATGAGTTTAGCTGGGCATTTAAAATTAAAAAACTTAGTAATGCTTTTTGACAACAATTCAATATCAATAGATGGACCAACTAGCTTAGCAGTTTCAGATAATTTCAAAAAGAGATTTGAAAGTTATGGCTGGAATTACATTCTAATTAATGGTCATAATGAAAAAGAGATTTTTAAAACATTAAAAAAAGTTCAAAATGCAAAAAGACCAACTGTCATTTCATGTAAAACAAAAATTGGGTATGGTTCACCCAATAAGTCGGGCAAAGCCTCTTCACACGGAAGTCCTATTGGTGCAGATGAGATTAAACTAGTTCGAAAAGTACTAGATTGGAAACATAAACCTTTTGAAATTCCTAAAAATATTTTAAATGAATGGAAAAAAATTGGTAACAAAGGTGCAAAACTTGAGTCTGCATGGGGTAAAGTTTATAAAGAGAAAAAACAATTAGTAGATAGAGTTTTCAAAAATAATTTCTCTAAGAATTTAAAATCTGAAAAACAAAACTCTATTAATGAAAATAAAACTTTAGCTTCACGTAAAGCTTCAGAGTTAACTCTAAATGCACTTACTAAAGAAAATAATACATTAATTGGTGGTTCGGCTGACTTGGCTGGATCTAATAACACTAAAACAAAATATCACAATGTCATTAAATCTTCTGATTTTAATGGCGATTATATTCACTATGGCGTTCGTGAACACGCAATGTCAGGAATAATGAATGGGCTTGCACTTCATAGTAAATTTATTCCATATGGGGGTACTTTCTTAATATTTTCTGATTATTGTAAACCTTCAATTCGTTTGTCTGCCTTGATGCAGCAACGTGTTATTTATGTAATGACTCATGACTCAATTGGTTTAGGTGAAGATGGGCCAACGCACCAACCAATAGAACAATTGTCTGGATTAAGATCTATTCCAAATTTAAATGTTTTTAGACCCGCCGACAGAATGGAAACTATTGAATGCTGGGAATTAGCATTAAGAAATTCAAAAACTCCAAGTGTCTTGTCTTTAACTAGACAAAATCTTGAACCTATTAGAAAAAAATATTCAAACATAAATAAATGTTCTTTAGGTGCTTACGAGATTTTAAGAACTAATAAAAAAATTAATTTAACAATATTTGCTAGTGGTTCCGAGGTTAATTTAGCAATTGAGACTAGCCATAAATTAGCCAAAGATAAGATATATTCTAAAGTTATATCAGTACCATGCCAAGATATTTTTGATTTGCAGTCAAAATCATATAAGAAAAAAATCCTTGATGAAGCCAAATTTAAAATATCTATTGAAGCTGCTTCAACAGATTGTTGGAAAAAATATATTGGAACTGAGGGTTTGGCTTTTGGAATAGATACATTTGGTAAAAGCGCACCATACAAAGAAATTTATAAATATTTTGGATTAACAGTTCAAAATATTTCACAAAAAACTAAGAAACTAATAAAGAGTTAAATATGGCAATAAAAGTTGGTATCAATGGAATGGGAAGAATTGGTAGAATGATAATTAGAGCTATCATTGAAAGCCAAAACAAAAACATAGAAATCAAACACATCAATAACCGATCAAATTCTGAAGCGAGTTGTTCTTTAATTAAATATGATTCTATTCATGGTAAATTTAATGCGGATTTAAATTATGATGAAAAACATTTAATTATTAATAATAATAAAATAACATTTTCACAAGAAAATAATATTGAAGATATCAATTGGAAAAAATTTGATGTTGATTATGTTTTTGAATGTACTGGAAAATTCAACTCAAAAGAAAAATTATTAGCTCATATAAAAAATGGGGCTAAAAAAGTTATAGTTTCTGCTCCATGCAAAAATGCAGATAAGACAATTGTCTATGGAGTAAATGAAAATATTTTGACAAAAGACGATCAAATTATTTCTGCAGCCTCTTGTACAACTAACTGTCTTGCACCTGTTGCTAATATTTTAAATGAAACTTTTGAAATTGAAAAAGGATTTATGACAACTATTCACGCTTTCACTAGTGATCAAAGAATTCTAGACAATTCCCATAAAGATCCTAGAAGAGCAAGATCTGCCAGTCAATCTATTGTGCCAACTTCTACAGGTGCTTCAAAAGCAATTGGTGAAATTATACCTTCATTAAAAGGAAAACTTGAAGGCATTGCAATGAGAGTACCAACCCCTAATGTTTCGCTTATAGAGCTAGTTTTTTGTACAAAAAAAGAGATGAGTAAAGAAACAATTAATGAGACATTTACTATTGCCTCTAAAAAACAATCAAAAAAAGTTTTAGAAGTTACGCTAGAAAAATTAGTTTCAATTGATTTCAATCACAATTCAGCTTCAGCAATTGTTGACTTATCTTTAACCAATGTAGTTGGTAAAAATATGGGAAAAATTTCAGCGTGGTATGATAATGAATGGGGTTTTTCAAATAGGATGTGCGACATAGCAGAGCATCTTCATCAAATCTCTTAATGAGAAGCATTAAAGACAAGACTAATCTTAATCAAAAAAAAGTATTACTTAGGTTGGATTTAAATGTTCCATTAGATAGTGGAAAAATTACTGACACTACTCGAGTAGATAAAATTTTACCTACTATTAATTTTTTATTAAAAAGTGAAGCAAAAATTATAATATTATCTCATGTGGGCAGACCCAAAGGCAAAGTTGTAAATGAACTATCCCTTAAACCAATATGTGAAGATCTGAAAAATAAACTAAACGAAAATATAAGATTAATTTCAAAAAATATAAAAGAAATTAAATCTACTGATTTATTTAATGAACATGATGAAAAAATTGTAATACTTGAAAATCTTAGATTTTATGAAGAAGAAGAAAAAAATGATACTGGTTTTGCAAAACATTTAGCAAGTCTAGGTGATATTTATGTTAATGATGCTTTCTCATGTTCACATAGGGCTCATGCCTCAATTTTTGAAATCACTAAATTCATTCCTTCGTATGCTGGCTTACAATTAAATTTGGAAATTGATGCTCTCACCAAAATTACATCTGAAATTCAAAGACCTATAACGTGCATCATAGGAGGGTCTAAAATATCTTCTAAAATTAATGTTATTAAGAATTTAATATCTAAATTTGATAATATTATAATAGTTGGTGGAATGGCAAATAATATACTCAAGTACAAAGGGTATAAAATTGGAAAATCTATCCAGGAAAATGATTGTAACAAAGTTATTGAAGAAATATTCTCTCTATCAAAAAAAGAAAATTGTAAAATAATTTATCCTGAGGATGTTACAGTAGGAAAAGATTTAAATGGATCATCTGAAATAAAAGAACTGGACAATGTTTCTAAAGACGAATTAATTTTAGATATTGGCCCCAAAACAATTAAAGCTATTAATTTATTAATTGAACAAAGTAGTACTATTTTATGGAATGGGCCAGCAGGTTATTTTGAAAATCCAAATTTTGCCAAAGGAAGTATTGAGATAGCAAAAAAAATTATTGAAAAAAATAAGAATAATACAATTTACTCAGTTGCAGGTGGCGGTGATACAGTTTCTCTGTTGAATAATATTGGAGAAATTGACAGCTTTAATTTTATTTCAACTGCGGGTGGAGCTTTTTTAGAATACCTTGAAGGAAAAGAACTTCCTGGTATAAAGGCTCTTAATTAACATGTCAGAACTAAATAGAATTGCTTTAAAAATAATTTCTAATGGCAAAGGAATCCTTGCTGCTGACGAAAGCAACGGAACCATGACTAAAAGATTAGAGTCAGTCAATGTACCCTCTAGACCAGAAAATAGACTTTTATTCAGAGAAACTCTTTTTTCTGCAAGTGGGATGAAAGATTTTATTGGTGGTGTTATTTTATACGATGAAACAATTAACCAAACGTCTAACTCAAAGCAGACTATTCCAGAATTAATTTCTAAGTCAGGAGCAGTTCCTGGAATTAAAGTTGATACAGGTGCAAAAATTCTAGCAGGGTCTAATGAAGAAAAAATTACCGAAGGTCTAGATGGCTTAAGAGAAAGACTAAAGGACTATTACAAACTTGGAGCAAGATTTACAAAGTGGAGAGGCGTTTATAATATTTCAAATAAATATCCAAGCAAACTGTCTATACACTCTAATGCTCATGCACTGGCAAGATATTCGGCTTTAGTCCAAGAATGTGGAATGGTTCCAATTGTGGAGCCTGAAGTTCTAATGGATGGAGATCATTCTGCTGAAACCTGTTTTAATAAAACCTCTGAAGTTATTAAAAAATGCTTTGAAGAATTAATGACTCACAAAATTGATTTAAGTGGAATGATTTTAAAACCTAATATGATTTTATCAGGAACTACTTCTAGCAAAAAGATATCAGGTGAAGAGATTGCAAGGCTTACTTTAAAATGCCTAAAAGAAAATGTACCAACTGACGTGCCTGGAATTGCTTTTTTATCTGGTGGTCAAACAGAAGTGGAAGCAGCAGAAAATTTAAATCTAATAAATAAGTATAACGACACAAATTTTATCATGACTTATTCATATGGTAGAGCCTTACAACAAAGTGCGCTTAAATTTTGGTCAAAAGATATTAATAATACTAGTGGCACTCAAAAAGTTTTTAACCACAGGGCAAATATGTGCACACTTGCTGCTCAAGGCAAATGGTCAAAAGAACTTGAAGCAAAATAAAATAAATAAAAGATTTGTTTATCTAATTTCTCCAAATAAAATATCTGATATAAATTTTTACAATGATTTAGGTCTTGTATTAAGTTCAAAAAAAATAAGTTTTTTTCAACTAAGACTTAAAAAAGAAACAAATTCAAATAAATTAATTATTGGAAAAAAAATTAAGAAAATTTGTAATAAATATAAAGTTAAATTTTTGATCAACGACGACCCACTACTTGCTAAAAAACTGAATGCAGATGGTTGCCATCTAGGTCAAAAAGATATGGATTTGATAAAAGCTAGGAAAATATTAAAGAACAAAATTATTGGAGTCACATGTCATAATTCGATTAATTTAGCAAAGAGGGCTATTGCGTCTGGAGCTGATTATTTAGCTTTTGGTGCATTTTATGCAACTAAAACTAAGACAGTTAAACATAGGGCTAGTCTAACAATATTAAAATCTATTAAAAAAATAACCTCCTTACCAATTGTAGCTATTGGCGGTATAAAACTTAGTAATTATAAAAAACTTTTATTGAATAAAGCTAATTTTTTAGCTATTTCAGGCTACATTTGGAATAATAAAAAATACAAACCATTAGATGCTATTAAAAAATTAAAATGAAATTATACGCAAGTGAAATTAGAGTTGGAATGTTAATTGAATACAAAAATGATCTTTGGCAAGTTTTAAAAACTCAACATGTTAAACCTGGCAAAGGTGGTGCTTTTGCCCAAGTTGAAATGAAAAGTGTAAATAAAAATACAAAATTAAATGAAAGATTCAGATCAAGTGAATCTGTGGAAAAAGCTTCATTGGATGAAACAAAGTTTAATTATCTTTATGATGACGAAAAAGATTATCATTTTATGAATCCCAAATCTTACGAACAAATCAATATTAAGAAAGAGGTTGTTGGTGACAAAGGTAAAATGCTGACAGAAAACTTGGAAGTAAGCATAAGTTTTTATAACGACGAGCCATTAATGGTAGGACTACCTAATCAAGTTACATGTGTAGTTGAAACAACTGATGTGGCACTTAAAGGTCAAACTGTTTCCTCCTCCTATAAACCTGCAACTTTAGACAATGGAATAAATATTCAAGTACCTCCCTTTATTGATAGTGGAGATAAAATCATAGTTGATACAAGATCTATGGAATATGTTAAAAAAATATAAATCCCATGCAATCTATATCAGCCAATCTTAATATAATGATCAAGGCTGCTGAAAAAGCATCTAGAGCTTTAATAAGAGATTTTGGAGAAATAGAAAAACTACAAGTTTCTGTCAAGGGACCTACAGATTTTGTTTCAAATGCTGACTTAAAAGCAGAAAAAATTATTATAGAAGAATTAAAAAAAGCAAGACCTTACTATTCTATTATTAGTGAAGAAGATGGTTCTGAAATAAATAAAGATAAAAACAATACTTGGGTTATAGATCCTATAGATGGTACCACAAATTTTTTACATGGTGTTCCTCACTTTGCAATATCAATCGCGTTAAAATCTGGCGATGAAATAGTTTCAGGTTTAATTTATGATCCAATAAAAGATGAAATGTTTTATGCTGAAAAAGAAAATGGTGCTTTTTTTAACAATCAAAGAATTAGAGTATCAAAAAAAAGAGAGCTTAATAGTTGTTTGTTTGCTACAGGCGGTTTGTCAAAAAATGAGGTTGATCTACCTTTAAGAAAATCTGGGAGTGCAGCACTTGATATGGCATACGTTGCGGCGGGTAGATATGATGGTTTTTTTCAAAATGACCTAAATTTATGGGATATAGCGGCAGGTATAATTATCCTAAAAGAGGCAGGTGGTATGATTAATGAAGTAAACCTCTCTCAAAATAAAAACATCTCAATAAGAGCTTCTAGCATGGCAATTAATGACAAAATGCTTGTAAAATTAAAGAACTTTTAATTGTTTTATAAAATTCTTTTGCTATAAGTCTCGATATGAAAAAAGACATACACCCAAACTACCATGCAATAAAAGTAGAGATGACTGATGGAACTCAATTTGAAACAAGATCAACTTGGGGAAAAGAAGGAGAGGTCCTAAAGCTAGAGATCGATCCAAAATCACATGCTGCGTGGACAGGTGGAAAACAAAAATTAATGGATAAGGGTCGAGTTAGCAAGTTTAATAAAAAATTCCAAAACTTCAGATCAGAAAAAAAGGATTAAATGTCAAACGTACCATTGATGCCTATGGCGACTGCTGTTTGGCTAGTAGAAAATACAACACTTACATTTAAACAAATTTCAAAATTCTGCAATCTACATGTGGTAGAAGTTCAAGGTATTGCTGATGGTGAGGTTGCAAAAGGAATAATGGCTTATAATCCAATTATATCTGGTCAACTTACTAGAGAAGAAATTGAGCTAGCATCAAAAGATGAGAATAAAGAATTACAGATAAAAAATACTGATATTGAGATATCAACTGAAGATAAAAAAATTAAAAAATATATCCCATTATCTAAAAGACAGGATAAACCAGATTCAGCACTATGGTTAATCAAGCACCACTCATTATTAAAGGATTCACAAATAGCAAAATTAGTTGGTGTAACTAAAAGCTCAGTTACTTCAATTAAGAATAAAAGTTATTGGAATTATAATAATTTAAATCCTAAAGATCCTGTTGCATTAGGACTTTTTTCTCAAAAAGATCTAATTGAAGCTATTGAAAAAGCTGAAAGAAGAATAAAAAGAGAAAAAAAGGAAAAAGAGAAGGCAAAATTAACTAGAGAAGTTTCAAACATTGAATAATTTTAATAGACACTAAAATTATATAATGGTACTTAAACATTCTTAAAAATATTTATGAAAATAGAAGTCAAAGATAACAACATTGAACAAGCCCTAAGAGTTCTAAAAAGAAAATTACAACGTGATGGCTTTTTTAAAGTAGTAAAACTAAAGAGTGTTTATGAAAAACCCTCTGAAAAGAAAAAAAGAATTTTACAAGAAAACATTAAAAGAGTTAAAAAGCTTAATAAGCTTAAAAATAGAATTTAAATATACCGCGGGGTGGAGCAGTCTGGTAGCTCGTCAGGCTCATAACCTGAAGGTCGGCGGTTCAAATCCGTCCCCCGCAACCAACTAATATGTTTTTATCAATATACAATCAAAAAAATAATATAATTAAATTTTTTTTAAACATTCAAAACTATATATATTTTTTATTTTTAATCTTTCCATTATCAATATTATTAGGAAGTTTTGCTATAAATCTGAATATATTTATTATTTCATTGATTTATTTATTAAGCTTAATAAGAAAAAAAATTAATCATAATTATCAAGATAAGATATTTTTTTTATTAATATTTTTCTTGATATCTTTGATAACAAATCTCATATTCTCAAATAATATAAGCTTATCCTACCCCCGTGTTATTAAATTTTTTTTTGTTATCTTTTTTATTTTTTCATTCAAATACTGCCTTTTAAATTTAAGTGACGATCAAATAGAAAAATTATACAAAATATGGTCGATAATTTTTACATTTATAGTTTTCGACTTATTAATTGAGTTTCTTAATGGAAAAAATATTATTGGCTTAAAATCAGGTATGCCTGGCGCAAGACTAGCAAGTTTTACTGGTAAAGAAATGGTGATTGGAAATTATTTTTATGGGTTTGTGCTTATATTTTTGTCCTACTTTTACAATAATTTTTCTAAAAAAAAGTATTTAAATTTACTATTAGCAATTTTTTTTATACTTATTTCATTTATAATTGGTGAAAGAGCTAACTTCATAAAAGCTTTTGCAATTATCAGTTTGTTTATTTTTTTTATTTATGATTTTAAATTAAGATATAAAATATTTTTACTTATAACATTTACTTTTATTTTAATAGCCTTTGTCAGCTCTAATGAAAAGTATAAACTTAGATATTTTGATCAAGTTCACTCTCTCTTTAAAAAAGATGGAATTTCTACATATCTTAAAAATTCCCAATATGGGGCTCATTATAATGTTGCTAATGAAATATTTAAAGATAATCCATTTTTTGGAATTGGAATTAAAAATTTCAGAATTGAAAGTGCCAAAAATAAATATAATAACCTGGACCATATATCTAACAACACACGTGCTGCAACACATCCCCATCAATTACATTATGAATTTTTATCTGAAACCGGTTTATTTGGATATTTAAGTTTTTTATTATTTATCTTTCTGTCTATATACTGGTCTATAAAAAATTACCTAATAAATAAAAATATTTATCAATTTTCATCTATTCTTTTTATTTTAATTTCACTTTTACCTCTATTACCGTCAGGAAGTTTTCTATCCACATATACATCGTCTATATTTTGGCTTAATTATGCTATAATGGTTGGATATAATGATCTAAAAATTAAAAGAGTTAAAAATAGAATTTAAATATACAATTAGATACGGTAATTAGATAAGTCCTGGGGATCCAAATACCCCGTCTGTACAACAATAAATTAGCAAGTATCTAAGATTTACTTAAAATAATGTCTCATCATTTCGATTAATATTAAAAAACCATCTTTGATTACATTTACTTTTTTCTTTCCTGCAATTCTTTTTTTTTCGTGTGAAGCTATTGAGGTATACATCATGTTATCTTTTTGCATCTTAATGGGAAACGCTACACAAAATCTAAAATCGTGATTTTTTACATTTAATTTTTTAAAAGACCCAGTTTTTCCCATTACATATGTGTATAAAATATCATTAATCTTTAATGAAAATAAAATTTTTCCAAGTAAAGAAAAGAATTTATTACC
>Ga0222661_1000425_pt1 | contig 16401 bp, 32 predicted proteins | sample AntAcemetagen551_FD_179851 | JGI IMG/M metagenome (GOLD analysis project Ga0222661, IMG submission 179851) | Saline water microbial communities from Ace Lake, Antarctica - #551 | ecosystem: Environmental > Aquatic > Non-marine Saline and Alkaline > Saline | place: Antarctica: Ace Lake...
GATAAACTATATTCATTTTTCCATAGCTAAAACTAGTTTTAGTAAATCATTACATTTAACACATTTAGCTCCCTTTGAATGCAAATATATAATGATATCTAGATCTGAATCGGTGCATGCTTTTGTCACTAAGTTATCTAACAAACTAAATCCACAAATAAAGTGATCATTAATATTTGCTCCTTGCTCTAAAAGATAATCAATAATTTCTTTTTTATCTTCTCGATCTTGTAAAGCTGCCCGTTGTAAAACACTAGTGTTATTATATTTGTTATGTGAATTAACATTTGCTCCTTGTTCCACTAACTTTTCGATGTTTTCTAGTTTGCAATGTTTGTTGAGTTCTGGATCAAGATGACCCTCAATTACAAACATTAATGGTGTTAATCCCAATCATTAATAAATTCTGGTCTAAACATTTCATTTTGAAATCCCATAATTAATTCCTCTATGTTCCATTCTCCCTTAGAATTTGCTGTTGGTTTATTCATATATAAATTTATCTCAATACTGATCATTTTTGATCCTTAATCCCGGATGAATTATTCAAGTTCTACCCAAAGCTACTGGATCTAAAAAAAAATTTGATTTATTAAAAATTAACTATAAATGATCATTGTTAAATTTAGTGATGATAATGAATATAAATATAATTCATTTGATAATATACTAGGATTAGAAAATTATAACAAGATATCTTATTTAAACTGTTCTGGTAATAAATTAACATCGCTGCCAAATTTACCAAATGGTTTAATAAGATTAAATTGTTCTAATAATAATTTAATCTTATTACCAAATCTTCCAGATGGTTTAGTTTATTTAGATTGCGGTGATAATAATTTAATATTATTTCCAAATCTCCCGAATAGCTTAATTGAACTGCAATGTGTTTATAATCAGTTAATATTATTACCAACACTTCCAAATAGCTTAATTGAATTAGGTTGTAGTTATAATAAATTAACATAGTTGCCACATCTTCCAAATGGTTTGTCTATATTACATTGTTAGTACAATAATTTATCGTTATTACCAAAAATTCCAAAGAGTTTGAAGTAGTTGGATTGTAGTCTCAATAAATTAACATAGTTACCACATCTTCCAAATACTCATTTAATTTGTGATAACTAAGATTAGTTATTGATTAACCAGAAAGGGATCGTTTATTGATCCTTAATAGTGAAAAATTGATTGCCGGGTGGAGAGTTATGTGAATGGCAATCAAAATTTCGCTAAAAACTAGTGGTGGTATTATCCGCGCTCCCGTTAAGAAAATTAAAGTTCATCCTAAAACAGATATTGATTTAATACCAATTGAACCTAATATTAAACATAAGACCGCCCCCGCACGTGGGGTTCGGCGATTTATTGGTATTAAGCCTAAACCTAAAGAAACTGAACCTAAAGCTAAACATAGAATTAAGCCCAAGGCAAGTGAACCTAAACCATAGGCAATTAAATCTAAGCCCAAGGCAATTTTGCGTAAGTATGAGTCCAAGGTAAGTGAATCTAAGCCCAAGGCAAGTGAACCTAAACCATAGGCAATTAAATCTAAGCCCAAGGCAATTTTGCGTAAGTATGAGTCCAAGGTAAGTGAATCTAAACCTAAACGTATTTAGGTTACTGCAAAGTCCATTTCTAAGAAACCAAAAGTTAAGTCAGTTAATGCAGTTAAGGCATCATCTGTATTAAACGCAAAGGAAAAAAGATATTTCAAGAGGTGGATCATGGGTAATTATTACTGGATGCAAATTAAAGGATGTGATATTCTTGATGATAAATTTTAGTTGGTTGGAAAAGTTAATGATGATCAATCAGTAACCTGGATTTGATAACTAAATAAAGTTATATCGCCACGGATTCTTAGTGTTATTGGCATTTCTTTGCCATGCATGTTGTATAATTTTGAAATTTGTTTATCCGGTGACCTAAGTTGATTAATGGATGTAATTAAATTACCCAATAATTGATCGTACTTTGTATCAAATTCTAAATCTGGGCCTTGGTTGGGAGGTTGTTTTATAGTTAGTTTCATACTATACTTAAAAATGAAAAAGTTTTCAAGATGTTATTGTTAAATGTTAATTGACATTAAAACAACTGAATTTTATAGATCTATTTCCACACAAATAGAAGAAAATGCAAATCATCAACTCAAGCAAATGATCGATGAATTACATGAAACAATACAATAGTTATGTGTAACTATTGGTAAAAGGGTTAACTTAAAACATATATTTGATCAATTTGATTAGGATAAATATCGTGTACATGTTAATTTATGTACCCATCCTATTAAAAAAGCACGTGTTAGACGCCAAATCAATGATGATAAAAAATGTATGGCGCGTACAGGATTAGGTAAATAGTGTTCACGTTCACGAATTGGATGTAGTGAATATTGTAAATCACACAATATTAGTTTACCATATGGTCGTATAGATGGTCCTCTCGAGGGTAAAGCCCTTAAAATGACAAAAAAACGGGGCCGTAAAACACGTAAATCTCGTATATATACATTTGATGAACTTGATATTGAATAGTATATACAAACAACTGTTCATAAAATAGATGATCGGGTGGTAATAATGGACCAAAATGGTGTGTTATACGAACATAATGATAATCATTCGATTCTTGGCAAAGTAATTGATGATGGGATTGAATGGTATTAACTATGTTTAAAATAGACTATCTAGATCCTCAGGTAGATCCTCACAACTAACGTCATAAAACTTTTCAATCATCTCTAACCATGTTTTTTCACGAGGTGTTGCAACTAGGTTAAGTGCAACTCCTTTGCGTCCAGCTCGTCCAGTGCGTCCGATTCTGTGTGCATACTCTGAAATCTTTGCATGATCTACTCCCAATTCGTTGATACCATCCTTTTCAACATACTTTGATACTCGTGGTAAATCGAAATTAATCACTAACATGACATTTGTGGAATCAATACCACGTGCAATTAAATCTGTTGCAATCAAAATACGAATATTACCTTCTCTAAAGGCATTCATTGTATCATTACGTTCAACTGCGCCCATTGCACCATGCATCACTGAGGTAATTAAATCATGGCGTTCAAGATAGTTTTGTAATCTACCAGCCATATCAGTATCATTTACATAAATAATACATTGTGGAATAGTTTTAGCAGTATTGATTGCAATAATAGTTTCTGCTTTGAACGCGAAAGGATTGCGATCAAACTTTACAATAACATATTGCATTGTATTTTTAACGAGAATTTCTTCCTCTTTAATTAATGTGATAATTGGATTTTCAGTTACATTTTTAGCTAACTAACGAATATCTTCAGGCATTGTAGCACTAAAGATTCCAATTTGCAATCGTTCCTTGCGTCCCTTTGCATTATTAATTGTGCCTAACATTTGACCAATCTGGGCTCTAAATCCGTTATCTTTCCGACGGTCATCCTAATGAAGAAGTTTATCAGCTTCATCAAGTATAATTACTTTGATAAGATTGGTATGAAAAACACGTCGTTTAACTAGGTCTGATAGTCTACCTGGTGTTCCAACTAAAACATGACATCCGCTAGCAATACTTCTCATGTTGTCTTCAACACTAAATCTTTTGCCAACGGCTGTAGTTACACGTGTACCCAATTTGTATCCAATTCGAGTAAATACTCCGGCAATCTGGGAAGCCAATTCGTGAGTGTGTGCCATAACTATTGCTTGTGGTTTCATTAATGAGTGATCAATACGTGATAAAGTACCTATTGCAAACGCGCCTGTTTTTCCAGTGCCCGATTGGGCTTGTGCAATTACATCATGCCCTTCTGCAATGGGCATGAGGGCTTTTTGTTGAATGAGTGTAGGTGTTGAAAACCCGACACCTTTTACCATATCAAGTACGCCTTGAATTAAAGGAAATCCCTTTGTTACATCACTGAAAATAGGCATTTCATCAAATGTGGTATAAATTTTAATTTCTGATTCTGTTAAGCTCATCTAAGTTGTAAAATAACAAAATCATTTTAAGTTTTAACTCATTAATTAGTTTAAATGAGCCATATAATCAAAATAATCAAAAGATATCCTATAGATGAAGATGATCATTATGAAGTATCATATGATACTGCGCACCAATTAAAACACCCAATTAAAACATTCTATCAAAGCACCAAAATACAATTTACATAGAATAGACATGTCTTAATTATCTTAGATATATCTACAATCTACAACAAAATATTACCAGAGCGTAATTATGTTGTTTAGGCATTTCAAAAAGAACTATAGTTTATTGTTGATCAATTAGATAAACTTGAACTTGAACTTGAACTTGAACCTGGAGTAATTCATGTAACTAATATGAAACCATTATCATGGCACTGGCTATTGTATTATGACACACATGGCAATGTGTATAAATGTATAGGTGATAAGAGTAGTGTTTCGTTAAGATCGCTTTGATGAGTTGGAATTAAAGGATTTTTCATATAATCCAATAATATATGAAAGATCGGTTTTATGGAGCATTATTTGGCCTGGTAATAGGTGATGCGCTCGGCGCACCATAGGTATATGATCCTATTACAGGAAGAAGTGAAATTACAGATATGTCATATCCATCACAATATGGTGAATTGCCTGGTGTATGGTCTGATAATACATCAATGACATTGTGTTTGTTAGAATCTTTGCTTAAATCAGGAGGTGTTGATCAAAAAGATCAATTAAATCGTTACGCAATGTGGTATTATGATGGTCATTTAACAGCCACAGGTCATTGTGATGATATTACAAAGGTAATGTTGGAAGCTATCAAAAATTTTACTAATAATGGTATTACTAATCAATCTAGTACACAAATGCAGGATTATAATTGTTCATTAGTTAGAACTTTAGCAGTAGCACTATACCATCCACAATTAGAATAGAAAGAACAAACATTACAAATAGCTGAACGTTCGAGTTATACTACACATGGATCAAAATTGGCGGGAGACACATGTAAATTATTGACACATATGATTATTCTTGCAATTAATGGTGCCGATAAAAAACAGTTATTATCGTCATAGGTTTTAGAGGGATTGAATGTGGATCGTTCTTTGATCAAGCTAATTAAATTGCGTAAATACAACAATCATCAACTTGATGATTGTTCTGGTACAAACAATGTTTATGATAGTTTTATGGTTGCTTTAAAATGCTTTGCAGAGACAGATAATTTCCGTGATGGTGTTTTAATGGCTGTTAATAATAGTATTGATTGTGATACAGTTGCATCTATATATGGTGCATTAGCAGGTGCTCATTATGGCATAGAACAAATTCCATGGATAGATGAATTAGTTCAAACACCATTGATTATGGAAGTTATGGATTGTGCATGGAATTCATTAACAAACAATGAACATAGTGATGAACATAGTGATGAACATAGTGATGAACATAGTGATGAACATAGTGATGAACATAGTGAAATTAGTGGATGGGGTGGATCTGACCAATCTGGGGTTAAAGAGCATTCAGCATTGGATCATATGGAATTTGAGGGTTCCAATGTTGAAATTGAGGTTGAGGATGAGGATGAGGATGAGGATGAGGATGGCAATATCAGAAATCAAGATTAGGTTGAAGTTATCCCTGAAAACGATAACTAGGAAATTACAGTAAAAAAAGCAACTAAAGAAATTGATATGGTATCTTTAACATTTCAATGATATATATTGCATATTTGTATGATAACATATTGGATCTAGCCGCCAAATACAACACAATTTGGCTACTATTGGGACCTGGATCAGATAATTATGAATGGGAAACAGAACTAATGATGTTAGCATCAAGTCAATCTTAGAACACTGCATTCTTAGTGCCGCGTTTTATAGCATCCAATTAGATTACCAGAACCAACAAGTCTTGGAATGAATGGCAAAATTTTGAACATTTACAACAATTACATGATTCACTAAGTTCAACTAAGAAAGATGAATTTTTAACCTATGCTTGGTTGGATATTGCTGGCAATATAGCAACAAATTTAGTATATAACCAACATACACATGAAACGTTTAGTGTTCCTGGAGGAAGAACTGGTAATATGGATCATCGTTTAAGAGCATATATGGGGTCAATCTTACCAACTTTTAATCCAAATAGTGTTTTATTTTATCATAATCAACAAGGAAAACAAAATGTGGGTAAATCTCTGGGTTCTAATAGAGTTGTGTTAGGTGCCGAATCTCTAGGTATTGGAAATGAATGGCTTGATATGTATTGTAAACATAACCAAATTGAACAAATACACAATATTAATGAACTAATCATTAAAATTATGGAAAAAAGCAAATTAAACTAATTATTTACTTTAAATTACATGAAAAGTAAAAACAATGTTTTCGCTGTATACTCATATTGATAAGTTGAATTTTACTTTTAATAAAAGTAATATTAAAAGTAAATTAAAAGTAATTTTGTAAAAACGAGATAAAAAAATTAGTTGGCAAAATACTATTGGATAGCGTATCTTCCTAAAACTAGGGCAAATGGTACAAGTGTTTGAGGTGTAATTACAATATTTAACCCTATGGTTTTTAGATATAAATTCCATGCGTCTGTATCGAGCAATCCTTTAATATCACTAATCGCACCACCTCCAGTTTGACCTTTTTGTTTAGCAATTTGTGAGTGAACTGCATCATGTGCAGTTAACAAAATACCTAAGGGAATTAAAGTATTTGATGTTAGTTGACTAATGCCTTCAAAATCTAAGTAGGAGTTTAGTAATGGATCTAAAACTATGCTTGATATTAAATCGCCTCCATCTCCTCCTATTTGTTGCTAAGATGTTGAGGTTGATGTTGATGTTGATGTATTGTGTGTATGTAGTCGTTTGGGCATTTTATATTCTCCAATAAAATCCCGAGCCATAACAAGTGCGGCTGGTAAAGCCAATGGTGAGATATATTGACCAATATTGCCGCCACCAGTTTGCATGTTGTGTCTATAACGGCGTGGAATTGCAGGTTTGTCTTGTGTCATGCGTTTTTGACATCTTGATTTTAGTGTAGAGAAGGCTAATGGTTTAGTTGGCTTTCTCATATTATAAACATTAATGCCTAAACTTCGGCATCTATTAACTATATTATTTACATTGGGATTGGTTTCATATCCAGGATAATCATCATATGATGGCGCTGACATTAGTATATCATAGCATGTCAAAAAGTTTTTCAAGTATAACAATATATCAATATGGCTCTATCATCACTTTCAGTAAACTTCTTGGATCCAAATACAGCAATTTGTTACTTTAAGAAGACACCACACATTAAATTAATGAACAAACGCGAAATTATAATGAGAACTAATGGTAAAACTAGTGATATTATACAATACTATTAGAACAACTTAAGATCTTGGAAACCATCAGAACAGTAGGTGATTAATTGGTATTGTCAATTAATTGCACCATATTTAGAACGATATGCACCAGCTTTAGCTAAAATAAAACTTAACTTTGTAAAAGTACGTAAGGGTACTGATTGGGGATTTCCATTTACATTACATAAAACAAACAATGTTAATGATGGATGTATTGTAATTCCTGCAAACAATATAAAAAGAGGTAGGATGGCAATGTCTACACAAAACGATCAATTAGTTAAGGAATTTATGACAACATTAGTGCATGAAATTGTACACTTACACCAAAAACGTAACTATACTATGTATTCAAAGTTATATAAAAGACATTTTGGTATGCATTAGCGTAATGTTCACTTAACATCTCAGATAAAAAACATGTTGATTACAAATCCAGATGGTTATGATTTATAGTGGGTAGTACCGTTTAGATTAAAACAGGGAATTGTTTGGTTTTTACCTGCATTAATTGCAAACTAGAAAGGTGAAATGTAGGAAATGTTGATTTAGTTACATCAAAACGTAAATGGTAGCTTAGTAAATGATGATTATCGTATGATACCCATTAAGGCCTTTCCATTGTATTATAAACATTATGGTGTTGATGCATAGTTGTATCATCCAAATGAAATCACCGCACGTTTAGTTTCAGAGTATATCATAAAATCACACAAATATGATAATAACCATTTAACCAGTTAGAGATTCTACGAAGAAATGTTTTCAGTTCTCCAGATCCATTGATTTATTCAAGTAACTATGAATAAATTAATAATGACGACGAGCTCTACCATATCCCCCTCCGCCTTGTTGCTGTTTTCTATACATTTTTGATAGTTGTTTTTGGGTGTAACCCATACCACCATACTATTGTCTAAATTGATCCCATTCACTTGGGGCTCTACCATATCCACTGCCCATTTGTCCTCGTGCCAATGATGACATCATAGCTCTTTCTTCTGCATTACGAGCATCGCGTTCTCTTTGTCGTTCCTGTTCTTTAACTAATGCTCTGCGTACACTTTCCTTCATTAAGCCAGGGTGATCGACACCTGCATGTCTATGCTCGATAGGATCCATTGGTCGACCTGTACCCATTGCTTCTGCAGGTGTATAGCCAACTTTATCCCATCTAGCTCTTTCGCCTTCCTATATCTCCTATCGTTTTTGTTTTTTTGATCTGGCGACTCTTCCAGTAACTCTTTCATCGAGTCCAGCAGTTGGCGCTTTTTCTTTACCTTGTTGAATTTGACGTCTACGTTGCAACTTTTGTTGAAGTTCTGATGGTTCTGATGGTTCTGATAGTCCAGATCCCTTAGCTCTCTTTCCCTTAGCTCCCTTTCCCTTAGCTCCCTTTCCCTTAGCTCCCTTTCCCTTAGCTCCCTTTCCTTTTTTTGGTTTAGCTCCTGTTGAACGAGCTAAACCTGCAGGTTCATCATCACCTTTTTGTTTTTGTTGTTTTTTCTGATCCGATTCGTCTGAATCGCCTGAACCATATCCAAACATAGTTCCTATTCCAAGATCCATATATAATTATATATTAAAAAAAAACCCATTACATTCTATATGATACGGGCAAAAAGAACAGTATTAAAATCGATGGATCTATTTAGAAAAATATCAACTACTGTAAACAAAATGGCAGGAGTTTCTCCTACATTAGCAAGTTAGTTATTAGTTAATTAGCGTAAACGAGATGGATTGCCTATTTATAATGCTGGATTAGGATCTAGTCCATTCAAGATTCATCCACGTTTGATTGCAGCTTTACGAAGTAGTTGTGAATCAAAAGATTACACAAATCCGAGTGGAACTGATATTTTTTAGTTGGAACTCAAAAAGTTTTATTCATCCGAAACATATGTAGTTGATGGAACTTTAGTTGGCAATGGATTGAAAGAATTAATTTATGTATTAACAAGTGAATGGGATTAGCATATTGTCTACCCCACTCCGTGTTGGGTTAGTTATATTGAACATGCTTAGAAATGTAATAAAGATTACACATTGGTAGAGTGTAAACGGGAAAACAACTACAAATTGCACCCTAATGATCTTGATATCTCATTAGCTAATAAGGGATAGAGCTTAGTATTTATAAATAATCCTACTAATCCAACAGGTGTAGTTTATACTGCCGATGAGCTAAAAGCGTTAGCATGTGTATGTCAAAAACATTAGAGTGTAATATTTGCAGATGAAATTTATGATTAGATCAGATGGGGTAAATCTGATATTTCATCTGGTAACTTAAAATTTCCATCAATCTCTGATTATTATAGTAATGTAATTCGTGCATCATCACTATCAAAGGTATGGTCAGCAGGTGGTTGGAGGTTTGGATGGATGACATTTCCACCTACTTTAAGATCATTAAACGAAAAGATGACAAAGTTTGCATCTGTACTTTATTCATGTCCAACTGATTATTTTAACAATGTGGCTGTACAAGCATTGCGTGTTTTACATGATGATCCATAGTGGTTTTTGAATAATAATCTAGAAATTAGTGAATTGTATCAAGTAATTTGTAAAGAATTAGATAAAACATCGTTAACTTACTCACATTCAGAAGGTGCATGGTACACCTGGATTGATTTTGATAATTATATGTCTTTGTTAACCGCTAAGGGAATCAAAACATCTGGTCAACTATCGTTAACTTTGGCAAATGATTTGGGATTGGTAACAGTTCCCGCAGAATGTTTTGGAAGTAATGACATGGCACTTAGACTTTCAATGGTTGATCATAATTTACCTGAGGGAATCAAGAAGTTGGCTTGTTGGCTCAATGTATAAATATACATTTATAGATGCAACCACACAGCCATTATATTTCTTTGGGAAAAAACCTTCCACTGAAAGCTATTTTACCTGTGTTTATATATGTAAATTTAATAAGAGGGGATTTTGATCTGATACCATAAACCTATGCTAATATAGGCGTTCGTCTTTGTTTATTAGCCTTTAGATATAGTTTAAGTTTGGCTTCATTTGATAAATTTGGTGCTTTATTATCATCATTAGCATCTGTTTTAACTTGTATTAACCACCTTCTTGATTTATTACTTGCCTTTATATCTGACACTGGTTCATTTGGAATTTCGAAATTAGCTATCCATTTAATAGATATTAAATAATCTTTAACTATACCTTCACCATAGGCTCCGGCTGTCTGGTTAATCAGTCCGGTGAGTTTATTATGAATTCATTGATACACCCTGTCCCACTACCTTTAAATGCTTTTCAATTAAAATACTTTATCTGCAGTAACATTTCATAATTTTTATTTTTGCGACGGCGATTGATCATTAATAAATTTCATATGGATTTTTTAATATGTCCATAAAATCTTCATAAATATCTGTGTAGGGTTATATGGATGATAAACATGAACCAATTATTCAAACAAAACTGAAGCCCCAACACAAGGTTTCTTTAGTGGATGATACCAATAGAGTAATTGTAATTTATACTCTAAGCCGATTGTTATCAGGTAAATCATTCAATAATTAGTGGAGATCTGATTTGTTGTATGATATCATTGCATTGGTATCCTATCAAGAAGTAGTTGCAAGGTTCAAAACATCAATCTTTGGTAGGTATTAGGAACTTGCTGATGATTTAATTAAATCCATTACATTGGTAGTAGTTAGTAATATGTTGAAAGGTCGCACTTAGTTTATGACTGAATTGGTTGTAATGATTGTTGTTATCTGTATTTATCACTTGCTGTTCAAAGATAAACTACGAACATTATTAGCCCCAACTGTAATTGATACCGAGTGTGTCGAAGATGTAACCGAATCATTGTTATTATCATTTAATAGTGATATAAACAGTGAATGGTTAATGAATAATATTTATACACTAATTTCAACAATAGGATATCATTATGTTGTCAAAGCCCTAACTTAAATTTAAGGTGTTTATTATGTTTGATTAAACATAACAGTAACCGTAACACGATTTTGATCATCTACACTTGTTACTAAACTGGTTGTAGCAGATAAACCATTTTGTGTGCGATATTGAGCATCTCCAAAAGGTGGTTGAATATGAGCAATTTGTTGTTTTACAATATTTAATGTATCCTAATTTCCATAAGGTATAGTAAATCTAACAGCAACTAATGCTGTTTTACCTATAGAGTATTTTGTAGATATATGATTTAGATTTGTATTGTTACCATCCAAATCACCTAATGTAATACCACTTGTACCAAGGCTTTGTTTTTGAAGTAGTGACCAAAATTGGAGTTTAAACATTCTTGGCCAGTTTTTAGTCTATATTTGCCCAGTTTGGGTGTTGATTCAAACACCCATAAATGGTGTCCTTGTGTAATATATAGTTTCCATTAATAATTATCTATTATTTTAATTCATCTGATTTCAATGTAAATGGAAACTAACTATCATCCTCTGATCCCAAATCCATTCTATATAGAAACATATTGATAATACGTAATGGATACTTTTTATCAATTGCATCAGTATTTATTTCACTAGTTTTCCAGTGTTGTGAACGATCTAATTCACTACTATAATCGGCAAAATATATTGTATAATCAACTAATTCACGTTTATCAGGAGGAGCAAGTTTAATAGTTTTTTTATCAGTAATTGTAAGTTGAGTGCCGTAATTAAGAAGTACCTCGCTTTCCATACTGGACCCAAAAGAGCATAAATTGGTGGAGCCTTTTTTTACGGTTATCACATAAAGCGTAGGAGTACCTTTACATATAGTAAACCTATGTGCTGTTGTAATATCTTGTGATGTAGATGTAAAACAGATTGATCTTACAACATCTCCAATATCATGGTTTCTATCATTGTATGATCCACGATACAAAATAAAATCGTTGTGGGTTGGTGGACCATCCTTTAGAATGTTATCAATTAATACAATTGTTTTGTCTGCTACATCCTCATCATACCCACTAGGTTTAACTGGACATCTAGTTACAGATGAAATTGAACTGCCGATTCGATAATTTGTAAATTCATCACCATTAAACTAATAAAACATCAAAGCAAATATTTGATCGGGTGGCAATGATGAAAGTTCTTGATTCCACCGTGTCATCCATTTTGTGGAAGAGCGATGTTTGGCAAGAAATTTACAAACCTCCTCATCTGAAGCATCTTTTAATTCATCATCGAAAATTTTACGATATAATTTCAATGCCAACTGATATTCTATCATATTTGGAGAGTAACCATAACATTTGCCATCTTTAAATACTGTTGTTTCACGTTTTTTAGGTTCAGCTAGTTCGCCAAATTGTGCTAAAACTCTAGCTATTTCTTTTTTATCGATAACTTTACCTCCACTTTCACGTTTGCTAGTGGTTTGGTATTCATCACCATATTGGTATTCATCATATTGATTTAGATTACCATCTTCATCATAGTCATAATACTCATTATCCCCAGCTGCGGCCATAGGTATATATGATATATATGAAATTATTTTTAACTACTCCTTAAAACATCAGACCATAGTTTATCTTCATATATATCTTTGATGTTGTCTGGATCACCAGCAAATTTTTTAACAATCAAATCAATTGCACCATTAGATAATGAATATCCACTGCCACCATCATACCAGTTGCCAGTGTATTTAACTATATATTTACCATCATGACTTATCAATTTAGAACATGGTTTTCTTGGTTTTTTTTGCTTTGTAGGATTGATAAACAATGGTACAGGATGATATTTTAGATAGTATTTAGATAAACATGTATTATGTATATCACGTTTAGCTTTGGGAACATCAATCAGTTTATTGCCTGTATAAATTGTTGCTTTAAGATTAGTTTTGAGTTGATTAATGATTTGTGAAACTGATTGATTGCAATCATCATCTATTTTAACTATTCCCATGTTTGGATAGGTGATATGGACATATTTGAATGCCATGTATAATTTTTTAGGTAAACCTAAGTAATCATCACTGGTTTTAACAGATAAGGTATGATTACTTATTATGAACTCTTGTGATTGATTGGGATTCGCTATAATAAAATAATAAATAACATTTGGATATTGAGTAATAAGGGGGTTAATTAGTGATTGATAGAGTTTAACTTGACGAGTATTTTTATAGATACAACAACTTGTGATGAGTAGTATATTTTGAGGTTTATACATTATATCTTGAAAAATGATTTAAATTTACCCCAGTTAATATATATAACATGTCTTTAGTTGATCGCATTAGAAACGACGAAAATGTAAGAGAGGTTAAAGCCACTTAGTTTGGTATCTTAAGTCCTCAAAAAATCATTGAAGCTTCAGTGGCTCATATTTATAATCATGTAGGTAAAAAATAGGGTAGTGATCATAACACACTGCTTGATCCCAGACTGGGCGCAACAAAAAAAAGTAATAATGCTATTACAAAGTTACCGTTGACAATGGATCCTGGTAATTTTGGTCACTGTATTTTGGCTAAACCAGTGTTTCATCCCATTTTTTTTCCATATGTAAAAGCTATTGTGGGTTGTACCTGTTTAAGATGTGGTGCCTTACGGTTTCCTTCTAAAGAAGATCGTGATGAAGCAATTAAAAAATACATTAAGACTGGTAAACGCAAAACTAATCAGGCAAGATATAGTAAGTTAACTACATAGTTAGTTAAATATGCATCAACACCAAAAACCATTAAATCCTGTTATCGATGTGGTCATCCATTACCTAAGATTGCTATTACCAAGAGGCAAGATATCATATTGGGGTTAGAGACAAAACCATTTGATGATACAGTGGATTTAAATCCTGAGCAGGTTCATAAGATTTTGCGAAGAATTAGTGATGCTGATTGTGAGTTGATTGGACTGAATCCCAAAACTTCACGCCCAGATTGGATGATGATAACGGTGTTACCAATTCCTCCCCCAACAATTCGTCCTTCGGTTCAAGTTGAAAATGGTAAGGTTTCAGAGGATGATTTAACCCACGCATTTAATAACATTATTAAACAAAACAACACCTTGCGCATCAAGATCCAAGAAGTTGAGGAATCTGTGTGTGGACCAGATGATAAACAAAAATAGGCAATTCATAATATTTGGCAGTGTTTACAATTATATGTTGCAACAATGATTGATAACCAGAGCAAAGCCTATCCTGCTCAAACTAATCGAACACATAGACCTCTCAAAACCATTCGTAAAAGACACCATGGTAAAAAGGGACGAATTCGTGGTAACTTAATGGGTAAACGTGTTAATGCATCAGCACGTAGTGTGATTACAGCAGATCCTAATATTAGTATTAACTAGGTTGGTGTACCAATTGAGATTGCAATGAATTTGACATTCCCTGAGATTGTTACTAAGTACAATAAATCCAGATTACAAACATTGATTGAACGTGGACCATTTTAGTATCCAGGTGCAAAACATTATCGTGCGGCAAATGATAAATACCGCCGTGATTTAGCAGTTAGAAACAAATATATTTTAACTCCAGGTGACATTGTATATCGATACATTATGGATGGTGATATCATTCTGTTTAACAGATAGCCTTCGCTTCACAAGATGAGTATGATGGCACATTATATCAAAGTAATGCCTGGTCGTAGCTTTAGATTAAATGTAAATGTTACATCTCCATATGGTGCAGATTTCGATGGTGATGAAATGAATGGTCACGTTCCCCAATCAAAACAAACTGCATATGAAATCAAGATGTTAGCTATGGTATCCACACAAATTGTTAGCCCATAGGCTTGTAAGCCTGTTATTGGTTTAGTGCAAGACAGTCTTGTAGGTGTTTATAGAATGTCTAGTGAACACACTCGTGGATACAGTCCTGATTAGATTCACTACATGAATCCTCGTCAATTCATGAGATTGGTTACATGGATTAACAATTATGTAGGTAGAATGCCAAAGCCTACAATTGAAAAATCAGTTGATGGATAGATCAACCGTGTGGGGTGGACTGCTCGTCAATTGTTTAATATGTTTTTACCCAAGATTTCCTATTAGAGTGGCAAATCATCAGATAGTTAGACTTCTATTAGTATTAAAGATGGTGTATTTTAGGAACCCCGCCCTGGAACACGTGCAATGCCATTGGGCAAGAAACATCTTGGTAAGAGTGCTGCAGGTGGTATCATTCACATTACACAAAATGATCTTGGACCCTCATCATCACGAGATCTTTTAGATAATATCTCTCGGTTAACCTCTCAATGGTTAATGATGGATGGATTTAGTGTAGGCGCAAGTGATTTAGATGTTTCTAAAGGGGTATTAGATGAAAATACCAAAACACAAGATGAATACCTTGAAAAGGCTAGAAAATTAATGGTTGGACTACATTCTGGTAAATATGATAAGGTGAGATAGGAAGTAATTCCTGGAGCAGCACGTGGTTTGGCTAAGACTGAATACGATCAATTTGAAAATGATATTATGTATTTAATGGGTGAATGTCGTAATAAGATTCAAGATCGGACAATCAATGCGCTAAATGATGAAATTAGTGATAACCGAATCACTGCTATGGTTAATTCTGGATCAAAGGGTAGTGGTGGTAATATTGTACAAATCGTATCTCTATTAGGACAACAAGATATAAGTGGAACACGGATTATGGATGGTTATATGCGACGTCCTTTACCACACATGGCGAAGGATGATCTTTCTCCAGAAACTCGTGGATTTGTAGGTAACTCTTATATGAGTGGATTGAGTCCAATTGAATATATTTACCACGCAATGGCTGGACGTTTAGGTGTTATTTCCACATCAATTAAGACAGCAGAAACTGGTTACATCCAGCGCAAACTAGTTAAAGTTTTGGAGGATTTATATACTGCATATGATAAGACAATTCGTAATTCGAGTGGGTTTATCATTTAGCCTATATATGGAAATGATGGTTTTGATGCATCTAAGATTGAACCTCAATCACTATGCGATTTGCTGATTGGTCATGATTCATTTACTCTTAAATACAAATACACTGATGAA